>Ga0209080_1000081_pt1 | contig 69468 bp, 60 predicted proteins | sample JNZ110809AmetaG_FD_184123 | JGI IMG/M metagenome (GOLD analysis project Ga0209080, IMG submission 184123) | Hot spring microbial communities from Jinze hot spring, China to study Microbial Dark Matter (Phase II) - JNZ 110809A (SPAdes) (version 3) ...
GATTTTCCTATCGAAATCGAAGTGAAACTTAAAGTCGATGATAAATCTATGATAGCGGGCATATTGGTCGATGCTATAAGGGTTGCTAAGCTTGCTATGGATAGAGGGTTTAGAGGTGTCGTAAAGAGTGCATCTGCATACTTCTTTAAGCATCCGCCAGTTCAGATAGAAAGCGATGAAGAAGCATATAGGCTACTGTTGAAGTTTATAGAGGATGGAGAGGATTTAGCTTGAACTAGCTTCTAATACTGATACTATATGAGAGTAGTATCGATGCTACTGTTTGGAGAGATACCGTGTAGGCTATTACTATGAGTAGTGGTATACTGTAATCTAGCATAAATCCGTATACTAAACCTGAAATCAAAAATCCAGCTCCGTATAGAGTATTGAATATCCCGTATCCAGTCCCCCTATATTCTGTTGATGTTATCGTAGCTATAACTGCACGATAGACAGATTCTTGCATCCCATATATAACTCCATAGATTACCGATGCAAGTATAATCGGGTGAGCCGCCCCGATAAATACTAGGATAGAAGGTATAGTAGAAGTTATCAACGGTAGGTATAGTATTCTGAGACCGATTTTATCATATAGTACGCCTGATACGATAGCTGATGGTGCATCTACAGCTTGTATAACCAGGTATATTAGAGGTATAATCCATTCATCTAGAAATATGCTTGACGCTTTATAGAGTATTAGGCTAGCTGGGATGAGTCCTAAGGTGTTAACCAAAATTGCAGAAGAGTATAACCAGAATTTTATGTTTAGACTAGAAGGCTTAAACGACCCATACTTAATCTTCCTGGTAGATTCTATAGGTCCTATATTCTTATATGCATAGGTTAACGTAGCTATCAAAGCCGTATATGGTATTGCTAAAACTATAAATGCATACTCATACACACCTCTAGTGTAGAACATAACGATGGATACAATTAGGGGGCCTAATATGGCTCCCACTTGATCGAGAAATTCATGCATACCGAATGCTTTACCCGCACCTACATCCTTAGATACCATAGATATTATCGTATCTCTACTAGGCGTTCTCAAAGCTTTACCTACTCTCTCAGTTATAGTTAGTATTACTGCTATAGGCCAACTCCATGCTATCGATAATAACGGTATAGATGCTATCAAACCATATCCTACGAAAGTTAGGCTCCAATACCTACCGGTTACATCGGCTATTAGACCTGATATCAATCTTAGACCTAAACCTATAGAATCTCCTAAACCTGCAGCTAAACCAGTTATAGAAGCGGATGCTCCTAGATACTTTAGAAAGCTTGGTATCAACCCCCTAGCTCCTTCATAGACTATATCACCCATTAGGCTTACAAACCCTAGGAGAATTATAGCCTTATAACCTCTACTATATCTGCTCGACAAGCTACGGGGATAGAATCAAATAGTATCCTATAAGTATTTTTCCTTGCTAGCGTACGTATCCATCTATTTCTAGATGCGAATATTCTCTAAGAAATATGGTAGGTATACCTTTAGATCTAAGCTTCTTCCTAAGCTCTCTATCATTAGTAGCTACGACTGCTTCCAGCTTAATAGCTGCTTTCAATATGGATTCATCAGTATTTAATCCCCTTACTTCATCTAAATCTATGATGGTACACTTCTCCTCTATCAACTTTAAAGCTAGCTTAGCTCCACGAGAATTATCCCCCATCCCATCAGCTATACGTCTAACTTCCTCGACTATTTGAGGTAAGACTATAAACTCTACATTCCTATCGAGTAAATCCTTTACTGCTTCGAATGGATCTATACCAAACTGGAATGGAAGTAGAAGGAAATTTGAATCTAGTATAACCTTAATGGGCATATCCTCTCTACGTTTTGATTACTCCGTAACCGATAAGCCTCCACCTATCAGCTATACGTCTACTTACAGCTATCCTTTGACCTATAGGAGCACATACAGGCCTCCTTAAATTAATATGTAGTTCATCTGATTTCACATCATCTACTACACCCACAGTTAACGATGTACCTACGTTAAGCAGTAGAGTCTCCCCCCTGGATATAGATGATACACGGGTAGGCTCTACTAAACCTACCACATACTCAAATAATCTATACTCCATAGTGAAGTTGCTCCATACTGGCGGCATATGATCAGGATACCCTACTATATTTCCAACCATACCATCAGCTTTAGTTAGATAAGGATCGAGTTTAGTAGCAATACCGACTAAACCTCCACATCTAGCCTCATCTACTTCTATGGATCCATACCTCAAGCTTACGACCTCGGTGATTAGACTCCTATAGCTTCCATCCGGCATCCTAATTCCAGGTCTAATCTCTACCTCATCCCCCACTCTGAGTCTACCTTGAACTATAGATCCCCCTATCACTCCACCTTTAAGCTCCTGTACTGGTGTACCAGGTTTATTCACATCGAACGATCTTACGACTAGCATTAATGGAGGTTTATTTGGATCCCTCTTAGGTGTAGGTATATAATTCTCTATAGCTTCGAGAAGATAGCCTATGTTAACCTTATGCTGAGCTGAGACAGGTATTATAGGAGCATCTCTTACACCATACTCATTTAGAAACTCCCTTATCTCCTTATAGCTTTGTAAAGCTCTACTCCTATCCACTAAATCTATCTTATTCTGTACGACTACTATATTCTCAACGCCTACTATTTTTAGAGCCATAAGATGCTCCCTAGTTTGAGGCTGAGGACATTTCTCATCTGCAGCTATCACTAAAAGAGCCCCATCCATAACGGCCGCACCAGCTAGCATAGTAGCCATAAGTATTTCATGTCCTGGAGCATCTACGAAGCTTACAGTCCTCACAGGCTCAACTTTGGAGTCGCATCGATCGCATATAGGCTTATTCGTATACCTGTATGGTGGATCACAGTTACTGCACCTATATATTACCATATCAGCATACCCTAATCTTATCGTAATACCTCTCCTAAGCTCTTCGCTATGCCTAGCAGTCCATATACCTGTAAGTGCTTCTACTAGTGTTGTCTTACCATGATCTACATGTCCAGCAGTACCGATATTACATTCAGGTATTAATCGAGGATCTATCTGCATAACCTATCATCTTCAATCTAGAATTATCAAGGGTAAAGATATACCTTAACCCATCTAATCGTTAATAGTAAGACGTGCTATGTACGCTGGGGTGAGGGTTTCTCGACAATCTTCACGTTAACCTGCACTATATCCGCGCTTATAGTATTACCTCTCACATATACCCTCCTCCTCTCCCCCCTTCTCCTAGGTCTAAATCCCACTCCTCCACTTAGTAGAAGCTTCTTCCTACCTGGGCCATATACATCTGGTCTCATAGGGAATCCATCCCTATCTGATCCACCCGTTATCATAAGCCTGTATCCACTTAAACCTATTATACTTCCATCGAATACATCCCCTATTTTTAAACCGTAGAGTAGCCTAGCCTTTGCTTCATCTACCTCTACGGTTTTAGCCGTACCATTTTCAGGATCTGATACTACAAGCTTGATGTTAGGCATTAATCCTCCCCTTCAACTGGCTAACCATCTAAGTCTCGACGCCTATGTTTAAACTTTTCCCCTTCTAATTCTTGTAATCTCGGTTATAAGCTCCTTATCTTCAGCTGTAAGATTTTCACCTAGCTTCTCGTACAATAATAGCTCATCCCTCTCACTTAGATATACGTATAGGATATCCCCTTCGTCGAAATGTCTACCTACCGTAGGTTTATCTATAGATATAGCAACTTTCATACCTACAGTAGCTTCAGGTATGGGCTTCCCCCTATCTTGTATCTGCTCTATCCTTCCTAATAATCTACCATCACTACGCATAAGAGGAGCGCCAGCCCTTATCCTGCCAGCTAGCACTTCTACACCTACTATAGCTGGTTTACTTCTCCTGAAAACATAACCCTGCAATACTCTCACCTTACCTGGCATAACTAGATCCTTTAACGTAAGCTTAGATAACCTATCCTTCTCAGATGAAGCCCAATTCAAGTAATCTTCTATCAAGCGATATATGATGTCATTGAAGAATATGGGGATTAAACCCATAGCCTCCTCCTCAGCTTCAGGTAGAATCCTAACATTGAAGGCTAGCACAACTCCATAGAGCGGATCACTAGCTCTACTAGCCTCAGCTTCGATAACATCTCTCCTAGTTACAGGACCTATATCAGCTATCCTCACTGGTATATTATTACGTCTAAGTTCTGATATCAAAGCTTCAAGTGATCCTAGAGTATCAGCCTTAACGACTACGCCTATCCGATCAGTCCTAACTAGTAGATCCTTTACCTCCTCCGTGACGAGCTGCACGTATTCATCGATAGATCTACCAGGTTCGACGGCATATAACGGTGCACCTGGGATAGCCTCCTCCAACCCAGGTGCAACTATTTTCACACCTGCCGCAGCTGCAACCTCTTCAACCTGCTCGAAACCTCCTGTAGGCATCCTTATCTCTTGTAAAGGCTTAGGTTGGAATAGTGCTCTAATCCTAGTCGATATGGGTGCTGATCTACCCATAGTAACTATTAGATCACCTCTCCTAAGAACCCCATCATATATTATAGCGTTGACCGTATGTCCTAATCCAGGCTCTTCTAAAACTTCGATTATACTACCTCTAGCAGCTCCAGATGCTACGGTAAGCCTACTACGCATATACTGTTGGGTTATACCAACTAGAACCGCTAGAAGCTCAGGTATACCTTCACCTGTTTTAGCAGATACTGGTACTATAGCGACCTCCCTCCTGAAATCCCTCACCCTATCGAATCTATTAGAGTTAAAACCGTAGGATGCAAGACTAGATATAATACTCGATAACTTAACTTCAAGCTCAGCTACCACATATGGATCCTGCTTCCTTATAGATTCCATGAATGTAGTATTAGGGCTGGGCCTCCAACCATCTATTAGATCTATCTTATTAGCAGCTACTAGAAACGGGACTCTCCTAGATTTTAGAAGATCTATAGATTCAACTGTTTGAGGCTCCACCCCCTTCATGACATCTATAACAAGTATAGCTATATCGGCTATCGAGCCACCCCTCCGTCTAAGGTTAGCGAAAGAATGATGACCAGGTGTATCTATGATAAGTAAACCTGGAACATCTATTCTCCATTTATATGCTTCTAATAGAGGTTTACATACAGCTCTAATAGTATCGGCTGGGAAGAAGCTTGCGCCTATATGCTGGGTTTAGGAGACCCTTCTATAAGGTCTCATCCCCCCAGCTTCCCTCATAGCTATAGCAGTACCTCTGATCTTATCTAGTAGAGTCGTCTTCCCATGATCTACATGACCTAGTACGACGACTATAGGGCTCCTTATCCTCAAGGTATATCACCTTATGATCGGTAAACCTAGATTCTGAGGAGAGTTATAAATAGTTCGATTTAGACTATCTAGGTAGGGAAATTCTTAATTACATGAATCCCATTCTGTAATTCTAGCTATACAGGAAATGATGTGATCGAGTATAGAGTATCAAGGGATGATGCATTATGAATAGCATCTATGAAGTCAGATTATTCAAGGAAGAAGGGTTTAGACGTAGGAGATGCCCTTCATGTGGTAGATTCTTTTGGAGTCTAGATGAAGAACAGGTGTACTGCGGTGATCAACCTTGCGTAGAATATAGCTTTATAGGAAACCCTGTGACTAGTGTTAGGTATAGGCTTGAGGATCTACGTGAAGCATTCCTATCGTTCTTTGAAAGGAATGGTCATAAAAGGGTTAAGAGGTATCCTGTCGTAGCTAGGTGGAGGGAGGATGTATACCTAGTTGGAGCATCGATATATGCGTTCCAGCCATGGGTTACTGAAGGCATAGCTCCACCACCTGAGAATCCTCTAACTATAAGTCAACCATGTATAAGGCTAACAGATCTACCAAAGGTTGGACGTACAGGTAGGCATCTAACTAGCTTCGAGATGATGGCGCATCATGCGTTCAATACGAGGGATGAGATTGTATACTGGAATGATGAAACTGTAGATTACTGTTACAGATTCTATAGGGATGTATTAAAGATACCGGTTGAACATATAACCTTCATAGAAGATTGGTGGTCTGGTGGGGGTAATGCTGGTGAAGATTTTGAAGTGGTTATAGGTGGAGCTGAAGTCGCCACCCTAGTATTTATGCATTATAGAGATAGAGATGGTGTTTTAGATGAGATGCCTGTGAAAGTTGTAGATACAGGCTACGGTTTAGAGAGGAATTTATGGATATGTTTAGGCACTCCTACCATATACGATGCAGTACATAGAGAGTTCATAAATAAGATCATAATGGAAGCAGGTATACCTAGGATAGATGAAGATATACTTGTAGAAGTATCGAAAGCTTCGGGTAGAATGGAGAGTATAGCTGATTTAGAATATCAAGTTGCGAGTAGAGTTGGGCTATCCGTAGATGAGCTTCGACGAATTATGAAGCCATACAATGCCATATACGCTCTTTCCGATCATACATATACTATAGCTTGGATGCTATGTGATGGAATAGTACCTTCTAATACAGGTGCAGGGTATTTAGCTAGACTTCTAATTAGGAGGAGTCTAAGATTTCTTAGGGAGCTTGGATTAGAGATACCGTTATCAAATCTTGTGGATCTACAAATATCACGTATAGCTAGAAGCTACCCTGAAGTCATGGATTCTAGAAGTAGCGTATTGGATATAGTTGATGTAGAGTGTGAAAGATATCGTAGAACTATAAGCGAAGCACCTAAGATTATAGAACGTATAGTAGCGAGGAGGAGGGATAAACTCACGCTGAACGACTTAGTAGAACTATACGATTCCTACGGTATACCTCCTGAAGTCTCTGAAGAATACTTATCTAAGCTAGGTATAGAAGTTGAGAAGGGTGATTTCTACGCTCTACTAGCTTCTAAGCATAGTAAACCTGAGGAGGTTAAGGTTGAGGAGAAACCTATTTCAAAACTCGTAAAGGATCTACCAGCTACACGTATGCTATACTATGAGTATCCAGCTATGCTTACGTTTAAAGCGAGGGTTCTAAAAGCCGTGGATCGATATGTTATACTCGATTCTACATGCTTCTATCCAGAAGGTGGTGGAGCTATATCAGATATAGGTGTTATGAGATGGGAGGGGGGTGAAGCTCGTGTAGTAAACGTGGAGAAGATAGGCGATATAATAGTTCATACTGTAGAGGGGCTCCTACCGCCTATAGGTGTAGAGGTAGAGGGATACATAGATAGGGAGCGTAGGGAGCAGGTTAGGAGGCATCATACTGCTACACATATACTTATAGGAGCTGCTAGGAGACTTCTAGGTACTCATGTATGGCAGATGGGGTCGTTGAAATCCGTAGATTATGCTAGACTAGATATATCACATTACAAGAGGTTATCGTTAGATGAACTTCGATCCTTAGAGAGGATGGCTAACGAAATCGTTAGAGAGGCTAGACGTGTTAACGTATACTGGATACCTAGGGATAAGGCTGAATCCATGTATGGATTTACACTATATCAGGGAGGTGTTTTCCCAGGTAAGATTCTGAGAGTTGTAGAGATAGAAGGGTGGGATGTAGAGGCGTGTGGAGGGATACATTGCGATAATACATCCGAAGTCGGATTCATAAAGATAATAGGAGCTGAGCGTATACAAGATGGTGTTGAGAGGATACACTTCGCAGCTGGTGAAGCTTCACTTAGATATCTATGGAGTATAGAGGATACCATTAGGGATCTATCCAATATGCTCTCAGCCCCCGTTGATAAACTAGTGCTCACAGTCGGTAACCTACTAGAGGAAGTTAAGAGTCTACGTAAGGAAGTTAGAAGGCTTAGAGAAAGGATAGCTGGATCTATAGCCGCTGGCTATAGAAGTATAGAGCTTGAAGGAGGTGTTAGAATTAGTATAGCATCTATGGAAGGTGATCCTGAGACTATTATCAAAGTCTGCGAGAAGATGGTTGATAGAGATCCATCACTTATCACGATATTCTTCATACCTGGAGAAATATATAGATTGGTAGTCATGGCTGGAGACGATGCTATAGCTAAAGGGTTTGATGCAGGTAGAATAGCATCTATGATAGCTAAAGCTATGGGTGGGGTGGGCGGTGGGAAGGCTAGGCTAGGCCAGGGTGGTAAGCTTAACCCCACGGAAGTTGAGAAGCTTTTATCCAATGTAGATAGAGTCAAATATATCCTGAAATCGTTAGGTGGCTGAAAAATCGTTAATAACTAGTCCCTACATTCTTTCTCATTGCATATATGAGCAAACTTAGTATAGCTAAATTTAGAGCTCTCGTTAGGAAGATAGCATCTGAAGCTATATCTTCAGGTGAAAGGAGGCTTATAGTTCTAGCTGGTAGAGAAAGCCTAAGGTATGGATGTCTCGCGGTACGTGCATACTGTAAGCTAGTTAAGAAGAAGGTATCGCTACTCTACAGTGCCGATACTGATCAGACTGGTGCTCTAATAGGGCTAGATAATGTTAAGGATGAGTTGAAGGGAGTAGCTTCCCTAGATGCTTTAAGCTTAGATGAGAGTGATCTAGCTTTAGGTGGTACATGGGATCTACTTCTAGTAGACTTCTCTAAACAGTTTAGAGCAAACGATCTAGGTAGACTAACCGAAACTGTTAGGGGTGGAGGCCTCCTATTATTCTGTATACCACCATTAGATGAATGGTTCTCTACGCTAACACCGTTCGAGAGGAAGCTTATTTCTAAACCATATACTGAGTATGATATTAAGCATTTATTCAAGAGGAGGTTTGTATCGAAAGCTTTAGAGCATCCGGGAGTATGGCTTATAGATCTAGAGAAGGGGGAAGTATATGGAAGAGAGACTAAGACTATAAGTTCTGCTCCTGCAAGATTTACCGTAAACCTCTATGGTATACCTTTAACCGAGGATCAGCTCAAAGCTATAGAGGTTTTCCAGAAGCTCGTAGAGACTAAGGGTAAGAGCTGTCTACTAGTAATAGCCGATAGGGGTAGAGGTAAATCTGCAGCTATAGGTTTAGGGTTAGCTTGGTATGCAAAGAAGCTTATAGATGAGGGTAGATCTAGGTTTATCATACTCACCGCACCTGAACCTAGTAATATCAGAACTCTAGTAGACTTCCTAGTTAGAGGGCTTGAGATTCTAAATATCAGATATAATGTGAGAGAGGTTGGTGGAGTTATACGTAAGGTTGAAGTAGATGGTGTAGAAGTAGCCTATACGCAGCCAGTCACAGCGGCTAAGAGTAAAGTCGCTGTCAAAGTAGTAGATGAGGCTGCAGGTATACCTATACCTTTACTCTTAGGTATACTCAAAAATTCTAAGATATCCATTTTCTCTTCGACGATACACGGCTACGAAGGAGCTGGTAGAGGTTTCTCGGTTAGGTTTATGAAAGCTCTTAAAGAAGATCCTAGACTTAACGTAGAGTATGTAAAGTTAGAAACCCCGATAAGGTATCCTAAGGATGATCCTATAGAAAGATGGCTCTATGACATGCTCCTCCTCGACGCTGAGCCTGATAAAATTGAAGGTGAACCCTCATTAGATCTAGTGAGCTATAAACGTATAGATAAGGATGATCTATTCAGGGATGAAAGCATCCTCAGAAGCCTATATGGTATATACGTGTTAGCGCACTACAGGAATAGACCTAACGATCTAGCTATACTATTGGATGCGCCTCATCATTCAGCTAGAGCGTTGATATATAATGGAAAGGTTATCGTAAGTTTATGGGTTGCAGAAGAGGGCGGTTTAACATTCGCATCGAGAGATGATATGCTTAGAGAAGCTGAAGCTTCAGGTCACGTTATACCTAGCCGTGTCGCTCTACATTGTAGTGTTCTAGATTTCTTCAAATTGAAGGGTTTACGAATCGTACGTATAGCTACGCATCCAAACTTCACTGGTAGAGGTTTCGGATCTAAAGCTCTAAGTATGCTTGAATCCGAATCTTCAGGTATATATCATTGGATTGGAGCTAGCTTCGGCGCATCCGAAGAGCTTGTAAAATTCTGGACTAGGAATGGGTATATCCCAGTGCATCTAAGCCCTTCTATAAACCCTGTTTCAGGAGAGTATAGTTTGATAGTGATTAAACCGTTAACAGAGGAAGCTTATGAGTATGTAGCTCAAGCTAACGTCGAATTCAGGGTGCGTTTGCTCGAAAGCCTATACGATGTATACTCGAAGCTTAAGCTCGATATAGCTAGACTCCTACTATCGGTAGGTCTTGGAGGTATGCGTATAGAACTTACAAGAAGCCAGGAGGATAGAGTAAGAGAGTATAGCAGAGGTATGTTGAGCTATGAAGCTTCATGCGATTCTGTGAAAGCTCTAGCTAGGATACACTTCCTATCTAAACCCGATGAAAGGGTTAAATTCGAAGATTACGAAGAGAAATTGATGATAGCTAAGCTATTCATGGGTATGGATTGGGAGTCTATAAGGAGGATCCTTAAGATAGATAAACCTTTAGATTGTATGAGAAGAATAGCAGGTAGAATGGTGGAATGCTATTTGGATAGATCAGGCTAACTTAGTAAGCTTATCCTCAAACATTCTAAACGATGTATACAACTCTTCCAGCACCCTTCTATCGATACCTATATCTACCACCCCATCCCAGGGAAACATATACCCGCTATCCTTCTCTGATAGATACTTACCGATATCTATACCCACCTCTTCTAAAGCTCTACGCCAGCCAGATAATCCTCCACCATATGAGGCCCATCTAGCTATAAGCTCCGCTAACTCTAATCCTCCAAGCGATAACACAGTCTGTATCTGAGCCCATCTCTCATCGTAGAAATCTACATCAACTATATACCTATCGATATATTCTTCAAGTCTCCGTCTAATCCTACGATAGAATTCTATAGGCTTTAAACCCCTCCACTGGAATGGTGTATGAGGTTTCGGTATCACAGGGTTTATGGATAGCTTTATAGAGCTTGGATATCTAAACCCAGCTTCCATAGCATTACGTAGGATATCCAGTATATACCTCTCCTCTCCTTCGAAGAATCCTACGAGGAAGTAGAGCTTAAGCTCTCTAAATCCAAGCTTATAGGCTTCATCGAATATCGATGATAAACCCTCCCTACTATACGGTTTACCTAGGATGGATGCTAGAGGACAGAAACCAGTTTCAGGAGCTAGCGTAAGCATCCTCTGACCAACCCTAGCTATAGCTTCAAGCCTATCCCTACTGATCGTATCTAATCTAAGGCTTGGGATAGATGCATCCAACCCTACACTTACAAGCCACTCTAGAATCTTATCCGAATCCTTATGATCAAAGAATGAGGGTGCATAGAATGTAACCCTTCTAACCTTATTTACTTCAACCCCCTCCTCTATTAGAAGCTTAATCTTCGTAAAACTCCTATCTCTCTTAGGCTTGAATATACCTCCCTCCAGACAGAATAGGCATCTATGTAGGCACCCCCTAGATGCTTCCAATATCATACTCCTACCCCATATAGGCTCCCTATCTAATGGTTGCAGCTGTAGTACAGGATGGTATGCATCATCTAAGTCTTTCTGATAGACCTTTTTAACAGGGGTTCCAGATACGCTATATACATAAACGCCATCGATATCGGCTAATTCTTCAAGCATAGATTTCCTATCCCCTCTATACCCCACTATGATACCGAGAATCTTATCTATAGATGGCTCAAATTCGCCTATGAAAGCTGCATCGGCTACACAGAGGGTTAATAACGGGTTAGCCGTAGCTACAGGTCCACCTATTAGAATTATGGGTGGATCCATACGCTTACTAGGTATAGGATCGATACCACTACGTATAAGCATAGAAGCTAACTTAACTATATCTGGTTCAAAATGTAGCGATACAAGTATGGTATCGAAATCTCTTAGAGTCATACCATACTCTATACTTCGAGGTATACTATCGGAATCAGGCTCGAATACTATACGATCCGCTATCACACCATCATAAGAATTGCATATGTAGTATAGGGATTGATGAGCTAGACTAGCCAATGCAACCTCATAGGTTGAGGGATATAGTATAGCTATCTTCGTATACCAGGTTTTATATGATTTAGCTACCCTACCATACTCTCTGAAACGTGGCATAGGCATAAGCTGTCAAAACCTCCTACGAATAGTACCCCCAAACTCCTACACCATTATAGATTAACCACAACCCTAGTAATATGTTGTTTTAGCTATAGAGTTAATCTTAGATCTGCGTTTCTAACTGGTGTACACATACTGATACTTCGTTATAGAAATTAGGTTTAAACCAAGTTGACCAATGATATGGGTTTAATTTTATTATGCGGTCGATGCATACATCACGTGAACGCTGAAGGATTTTCTCAAATTTATCTTACTAACAGATATATCGGAATCGAAGAGAAACTTACCGTTAATACGTGGGTTGTGATATAGCTTGGTAATACTATAGCATAGATTACAGTAAGTTCCTAACACCTCTAGCTATATACTCCACAGCTATAGCCGCAACTATTATAGCTGTTATGCTAGCTATTATCTCCGAGCCGGTTTCTCCTAGAAGCTTGTAGATTCTACCGATGAACCTTAGTGTAACCCATACGATAACTATATTCACAACTACGGCTATAAGGGTCACTATGAAACCTACCGTCCTTACCAATATAAGGCTTGTAGTTATAGCTCCAGGACCTACCAGGAGGGGGCAGGCTAATGGTACGACACCTATCCTAGTTTTCGAAGGGCTACGCCAACCTTCGAGTAGTATCCTAACCGAGATCACTAGGAGTAGTATCCCCCCAGCTACCATAAAGCTATCGACCGATATAGCGAATAGCTCTAGTATATACTGTCCTAGAAGTGTGAAAGCTAGTAGAAGTATGAAAGCTGTTATACCTGTAGCGTTGAATACGCTTCTACGCTTTTCCTCGGATAAATCGGATGTTAAACCTATGAAGATAGGTACGTTGCCTATAGGATCGAGTACCGCGAAAAGAGCTATCACAGCTTTAGCCAGTTCTACAGGATCTTGTTGAAGTGTGAAGGCAGATCCCTACTCCTTCTTCGATGTTAAATTTCTAAGTTTACCTAGAACATCGAGCCACATGGATATTAAGCTTACAAGCTCAAATTGTTTATCAGGGTTAGTCGTAGCTGATACTAGATCTCCAAGCTCTTCAAGCTTAGATACAGCTATCTTCTCTAAGCTTCTAAGCGATAGATCTGTTGCAGCTCTACTAAGCTCTTCATCACTTTTAACGAGTATGAATTTACGATTACAGAGAGGGCAGAAGACATCATTCTTAAGCTTGAATAACGGGACTTTGCATTCTGGACAGCTTTCGCTTAGCATAGATGCCCCTAACTTTAGGAGTTCAGCCATACGTTTGAAATCCGCATCCCTTATAGCCATATAGCTAACCCCTATAATCTATCGGTTAGCTCCCCCTCTTTAAGGATTAATCTCGATAGAAAGTTAAGTTTAAAGGTTTGATAACCGTTATTTAATGCTATCGAAAATATAGGATTGGGGCATACTATAGTAGGTGCCCCGGCTAGACGGGGGTGACACCATTTGTCTAGTAAGAAGAAGCCTACGCCGGAGGAGTATAAGGCTAGGGTTGCTCAAGCTATACAATTAATGGAGACTATAGTTAACGATCGTTTAACGCCTAGGAATATAAGAAGGGTTGTAAGCGAAGGTATAGAACTGCTTAAATCTGAGAAGCTAAGCTTAGCAGCTAGAGCTGTGCAGGTTATAGAATCTCTAGATGAGATTATGCAAGATCCGAATATGCCTCTATACGCTAGAACAAAGCTCTGGCAAATAATATCTTACCTAGAAGGGATCAGAGACTGATGTGCTTTAAAATTAAAGTTAGAGGTATATACGCTACAGCGTTAACTAAGCTATTGCTAGATGCAGGCTTCGGTATAGTAGATCCGAGTTTAGAAGTTAAGAAGAGGCTAAACCTAGAGTACGCTATATACGAGGAGCCTGATGCATACATCATGCAGGATGATAAGGATCCTAGTAGGATACTAGTCGAAGGTGATGGAGAAGCTTGCAGGGCTCTGATAGATACTCTGAGACGGGAGATACCGTGTATAGCTGTCTTCGAATCTAAATTTAACCCATACTCAATATATCTAGCTAAGGTTGTAGCTGGGATAGATGAAGGTATACTAGTCGATATAGGCGGAGTATATGGTCTTCTCGTAGGGGCTAGCAGAAACTACTCCGTAGGTGAGAAGGTACTCGTTCAGATTCAATCTCCATGCTGGGGTGGTATACCTAAGCTCTCGGATAATATAGTACTTAGAGGAAAGTTTACAAGAATATCGCAGGGGTTCGGTATAGAGTTTGATCCTAGAATAAAAAGTGAAGAAGTGAAGAAGGATCTGGTCAGACTTATAGAGAGGATCGGATTAAAAGGGTTTAAAGTATATTTCTCAGCCTACTCTATGGGTAGATCGATAGCAGATATAGCTATGGATCTTTCAGATCTTGCATCAAAATATCTACGTATATGTAGAGAGCCAAGCGAAGGTGATGCACCCCGTATTATAGAGCATGGTATTAAAGCTTTCCTAGTAGAGTTTACGAGTGTATCTAAAGTTAAGCTTGATGAGATACGTAGTTCTACGACTCCTACTATCGAGGGGCATCATAGCTTTAAATGCTACGAGGATTTGGGGAGGATAGTAGATTTCACAGAGTATCTAATCGCTAGAGGATTCGATAGGAAGATGTTAAGCGATATGGTAAAGGGGTATATTTATCGATCGATAGGGTTAGGATCTAAGATGGATTTCATGCATGTAACCCTTACAGGTAAGGTTTTAAAGCTTAGGCCAGGTACGGTGAAATTCTTCGATGGTAGATCGATGATAGTTAGACGTGTATTTACAGGTAAAGGAGTATACGATGGGCTTAATATTCCGATATCCTCTGGGGATGTATGTTATACGGTGATCGAGGATGGGTCATGGTTCATAAGACACATATACCTCTCCCAGGGTGAGTTAAAGGGAGAATACGTTAACGTGAATACTCCACCTGAAATCTTCCCAGGTATCGTTAGATATCTTGATCTAGCCGTGGATGTCGTGAAAACCCCAGATGGCGATATTAGGGTATTAGATCTAGATGAACTTGAAAAGTTTCTAAGCGAAGGCGTAGTAGGTAGGGATCTATATGAATTCGCTCTAGCTAAAGCTAGGGAAGCTGAGAATAGGTTAAAAAGTGGATGGAAACCTATCGATGAGATTCTAAGATATGTAGAGTCTATTTAGATCTGAGTTATAGCCGCCTGTATAGACTTTAAACGATATTATCCTTAAGCTTGATATAGCCTCCACGTTATGTGTAACCCCGGGTGGTATATATACTATGTCACCCCTAGATACAGTTAACTCTTCATCTCCTATCCTAACCTTAGCTTCCCCCTCGACTATATAGTATAACTCCTCGTATGATTCATGTGTATGTAGAGTCGCCTTCTCCCCCTCCCTCATAGTAGTATCCCATAATCCAACTATCCTCTTAGCTACAGGCTTCAGTAATACGCCATGTCCCTCCATCCTACCTATATACATACCTAAAGTTTGCTAGGTTGTGTATCGTATCTTTACTATTTATCTCACTCGCGATATAAATTCGAGTATATCCCTACTAGACGCTTAGTATCCGGTGTTGAAGATTACATTCAACCACCTCTCCCAGATATAATTTCGGAATTAATACCTGGATCTATGCTCTAATAATCCCTAGCTATACCAGAATCTAGAGTTTAGGTTTTACCTCTTTTAAAGATAACTTTATCAGGGTATCCTACCACCAATAGATCAGCGTAACCTATGAATAACCCTGTCTCCACTATCCCAGGTATAGATTTGAGCATCATGTCAAGCTTCCCAGGATTATCCACCCCTCCATCGATATAGAGATCTACAAGTACTCCACCAATATCCGATATTAGAGGACCAAACTTACCCCTATCTGTTAAACGTACCTCGGGTCTAAAACCTACAGATCTAAGCTTCCTACAAACCATAGATATAGCTTGAGGAATAACATCCAATGGTATCGGTCTTCTTAAACAGAGTCTATCCACTAGCTTACCATAATCAACCACGAATATACGCATAGAAGAGTTATATGCTAAAATCTTCTCAAGTGTAAGACAGCCACCCCCACCCTTCACCATATCTAGATTCGGATCAACTTCGTCAGCACTATCTACGTACAGATCCACCTGATCTACGGATTCAAGTGATAAAACCTTAAATCCGTAACTGGATAATCTGAGTGAACTACCTATGGATGAGCATACAAACGATAAATTATTTAAGCCTAGGTTTGCGATACGATCTATAAGGAGTGATATGGTAGAGCCAGAACCTAACCCTATGATCTTAGGCTTCTCATATTCTACAATTTTTAAAACTTCCTCTAAAGCTTTTAGTCTAGCCTTAACTACATCATCTTGAGGAGGCAACAGAGGTAACCACCTCTAGGATGAAGGAAAAGGGAAAAATAGTGGAAGTAGCGTTATATACCTATTAATCTTTTAACCTGTAACAGTAACCGTAGCAGTGAATTCTCCTTTATCAGTGATCAACCTTATTCTCAAAGTAACGGATTGACCTGATGCTATACTACCTCTGCTAAGGCTTACATCGAGCTGTCTAGATGCACCTGGATCTAGTAATGCACCTACCGCAGCCGACCCTTCTATACCTGTATCAGTTATCCTTATCTCCCTCACACGGATTCTGACCTCTCCATCATTTGCTACCGTTAACCTTATTATGTTTCCTCCAACTACACCTGCGCTTGTTACAGTTGCGCTTGCTCTACCTGCTGGTGCTCCGATAGGTATCTTCGAGAATACAACCCAGGACATTAAAGCTACGAAGAGTACGAGATCGACAAGAGCTATTATAGCACCCTTACCTATAGCTTTCCTACCACTCCTCAAACCTTTCTACACCCTGAAAATATAAAGAATTTAATTGGAATATAAGGCTTACGCTACTCATATATCTCGTTAACACCTCTTATATGCAACTAATTTTTATTTAACACTCCTAGATACATTCAATAGGGTAGTTTCTAGAGTTGAAGCAGGTAGATTCTAGGGAAGGTAAAGAAATAGAAGTTAGAAAGAAGCTAGATAGATTGTACAAAGCTTTAGAATTAATCATAGTAAGTATAATCATAGGAATATACATCTACACTAGATTACATAACTTAGGGGTTAGATATTCCTACGATTATGATGAAGGCGTATATATACAAACTGCTAAGCAGATGTTAAACGGCTATAAGCTTTATGAGCAGATATTCCTATCGCAGCCTCCAATCATGGTGTATCTTGTAGCTGCATCTATGAGAATCTTAGGTGAAAACTTATATGCTTGTAGATTACCAGTAGCTCTAACATCTATCTTAGCTGGTCTATCACTATACTTCGCTGCTAGAAGGTTATGTAATCCGATAGCTGGCATAATCGGCCTATCTGTATTAGCGATCGATAGGGTTTTCCTACACTACTCTAGAGCTGTCGAAGGCGAGATTCCATGCATAGCTTTCGCTATGCTAGCATATTTATTTATCGTTGAATACATCCGTAGAGATAAACTGATTTACTGCTTCTTATCGGGTTTATCATCATCTATCGCAGTACTTTCAAAATTTCTGGCAGCACCTATAATCCCAGCTATACTACCAGTATTCTTCACTAAAACCGGGTCTACAAATCTTAGAAGTAGCAAAGGAGAGTCTACTCGTAGATTGAAGGGTCTCATAATCTTCATGATAGGTGTATTTATACCAATATCCATACTTCTATTATACGATTTTACATACTTATACGATCAGTTGTATATGTATCATAGAAGTAAACCTCTCGGAGGTACTACTATAGAGAAGATCATACAGCTTTACGGATACCTATCTGAGAACCCTGTAGCTTTAATCCTTGGATCGATAGGATTAATCGTAGCATTTACCTCTCTCGATATCGGTTTTCTAGTAGCATCCCTAAGCTTCTTAACATCCGTATCTATGCTAGTACTCCTACCGCAACCTCTATGGTATCATCATGTAGCAGTTTTATCGCCTCAATTATCACTTCTATCAGGTTTAGCGATAGGATATTCTACGAAGATACTCGTAAAACTATACTCTCGAATATCTAAAGGTAAAAGTGCATCTAGGTATGCAGCTATATCCCTACTAGCTTTCACGATAGTTTCTACACTATCTCTATACGCTGCATCAGTAGCTCTATCCGTCCCCGCTATATTGAATATAGTATTTAAGGGTGGTGGGGAGCTTGAGTTTAAGGTCGCGGGATTAATACGTAATATAACATCTCCAAATGAGTGGATAATCTCTGACGATCAAGCTATGGTATTCGTAGCAGGTAGGAATGTACCTCCAGAGCTTTGCGATACATCTTTCATGCGTATATCTAGCGGATACCTTGTAGATGAGGAGGTTATAGAGTTAGCTGAAGCTTATAGAGTTAGGGTAGTGGTATTCTGGACAGGTAGACTTATACAGCTTAAACGCTTCGTAGAGTATGTTGAAGCAAATTATCAACTCATAGGAGTATATGATAGCGGTAGACGTATATATTTGAGGAAGGATTAACCCCAGACTACGATTTCGCTTAAAACATAGTTAGCTATAAACCCTAGGAGTATACCTACCATGTTCGCTATTATAGGATTAATTCCTAGATATGTAAGCCCTACCAGTACCGAGTAGTTTATTACAGCACCGATAGCTACCGCTCCATGGTATTCGATCATCCTTCTAGCCATACTATGCTTCGACCTTCTAGAACTAAACGTCCATAGATCGTTAGCTATGAAATTAGATAGTATGGAGGTCTCTATAGCTATCAATCCTGAAATCCATACTGGTAGATAGTTTATGAGTAATGCTAGGATCGAAAGGTTAACTATGATGCCGGTAACACCTATAATTGCGAATTTAAGAATCCTATACTCTGATAATCTCAGGATATGTTTGACATATCTAATCCACTCCATCAATCCTAACTTACTCCTCCCCCTATACCTTGGTTGAAACCTGTATGGAAGCTCGTATATCCTCACATCCCTAGCTTTAGCTACTATCTCGACTAGTATCTTACAGCTTTCCGGATCGATACTCACCCCCTCTAGTATCCCCTTCCTGAATAAGAAGAACCCTGAGAGTGGATCTCTGAGAACTCTTACTCTAGGTATAGCTATCCTAGCTATTAGAGTTGCTAACCTTGATACAATCCTTCTACCTATACTCCACCTAGATACACCCCCTCCTCTAACATATCTACTAGCTACGACTACATCGTATCCATCCTCAGCTTTAGCTAGCATAGTAGGTATAAGCTCTGGTGGATGCTGCATATCTGCATCCATGACGACTATATAGCTTCCATAAGCTTTAGATATGCCTTCGATTATAGCTGAAGCTAGCCCTCTAACACCGGTTCTCCTAATAACTCTTACATTCCTATACCATCTACCATACTCTTCAGCTATATCAGCTGTCCCATCAGGGCTGTCATCATCAACTACTATAACTTCATGATCTATGGATTCAAGTGTATCTCTAAGCCTTACGAGGAGTAGACCTATATTCTCCGCCTCCATATACGTCGGTATTACGACGGATAGCTTAACCATGAAGCTCCACCTACTATCGAGGGATATTACTAAGCTTGTATACTCCTGATTTAGAGTTCTCAGACTACTAGCATTAACGTTAGGGGGATATATCGTTACCGCTCTATTATTTTAATCCTAGATATTCTTGGAAAGACTTAATTTATCGATATTTAGATGGAATATTGGTGGAAGGTGTCTAAAGGTGAAATTTAGAGATAGAGTTCTGTATGCTCTGGAGCGTAGAGAGGATAAACTCGATCATATACCTATACATGATAGCCCTTGGAATGCTACCGTAGATAGATGGAGAAGGGAGGGGATGCCATCATGGATATCTCCAGCAGATTACTTCGGATATCATATAGCTATATTCAGCCCAGATCTAAGCCCACAGCTTCCTATAGAAGTGATATACGAGGATGAAGAGTATATCATCGAGAGAGATCCATACGGAGCTATACGTAGGAATCATAGGGATTATAGTACGACACCAGAGCTTATAGATTGGCCTTGTAAATCTAGGGATGACTGGGAGAAGCTTAAGGTTATGTTGAAGCCTAGTGAGAGAAGGGTTGACTGGGTTACAGCTCTACGTGAGTATCATAGAGCTGTGAGTCGTGGAAGATTCGTAATGTATGGTGCATCTGTAGGGTTTGATGAAGCGCAACACTATGTTAGAACTGATCACTTGTTGAAGGCTATCATAAAGGAGCCGGACTGGGTTGTGGATATTTATAGGGTAAACGCTAAGCTCGTCATGGATATGTGTGATATAATGATGAGGGGTGGCTTCAAGTTTGATGGAGCATTCCTATACTGTGATCTAGGGTATAGGATTGGATTATTCTTCTCACCTAGATACTATGAGGATCAGCTTCACCCAGTATTCAAGGAGCTTTGCAGCTTCTTCAAGTCTAGGGGTATGTATGTATTCCTTCATTCCTGTGGTAGAGTTAAGGATTTAATACCATACTTCATAGAGGAGGGTATAGATGTTCTTCAACCTTTGGAGGTTAAAGCGGGTATGGATTTAGTGGAGCTTAAGGAGAAGTATGGTGATAGGATAGCCTTCATGGGTGGTATAGATGTTAGACTCATGGCTCTAGATGATCTTAAACCGCTAGAGGAAGAGATGAAACGTAAGATAACGGTAGCTAAGCAGGGTGGAGGTTATATATACCATTCAGACCATTCTATACCTAAGAACGTAAGCTTCGATAACTATAGGAAGGTTATAGAGTATGCTCTAAGATATGGATCCTACGATTAGGATACCTATACGCTAGATATCATAGAATCTACGATTTCCCTAAGTCTATGCTCAGCTTCTTCAAGTCTCGATTTAAACTTCTCAATTATTCGATAAGCTTCAGATATCTTCGTATATCTATCGGAGATCATACGTTTAACCTCCATAGGGCTTGGGCTACCGATGGTACATCTAGCTTCCACTACTCTAACAGGATCTAGAGCTGATCTAACTATCTCATCAGGTATACTGAGCGGCTTACCATATACCCTCATAGATACTTCATCGAGAATCCTGGAATCTATCGATGATGGATCCAATCCTTTAGATATAGCTTCAGCTACTAGGGCTGCCGTTATAGTATGCGCCGTCCTGAATGGTAGATTCGCAATCCTTACAAGTGTATCAGCTAATTCTGTAGCAGTCGAAAAATCGTATACACTCCTCCTGAGTCTATCAAGGTTAAACCTAGCTGTAGCTAAAGCCCCGGAGATTATATGTATGGATGAATCTACGATGTCTATCGAATCCCATATATGAGGTGTTAGATCTTGGAAATCTCTATTATAGCTGTATGGGAGAGCTTTAACTATGGTGAGAGCTGCTATCAGGTTACCGTATACTCTACCAGTCTTGCTCCTAACAAGCTCTATGCTATCAGGATTCTTCTTTTGAGGCATAATACTACTAGTCGATGCATACGCTTCATCTAAGTCTATATAGCCGAACTCTGATGTAGACCATAGAATAATCTCCTCAGCTAGACGGCTAAGGTTGCATGCGAGTATAGCTAGATCTGCGATAGTTTCAATAGCGAAATCTCTAGAAGCTACTGCATCCATACTATTCTCCACTAATCCGTCGAATCCTAGAAGTTCAGCAGTCCTCCATCTGTCTAACGGAAAGCCTGATCCAGCTAAGGCTGCAGCTCCTAGAGGAGACATATTAACCCGCTTATACGTCGATAATAGACGTTCTAGATCCCTATAAAATGCATCGAAGTATGCTAGTAGGTGATGTGCTAAAGTTACTGGTTGAGCATGCTGTGTATGCGTGTAACCTGGGGATAGAGAGTAGATGTTCGCATCAGCTATGGATAGGATTATCCTCATAAGATCTACTAGAGATGAAGCTACTCTGAGTATATCCTCCCTTAGAACTATACGTATACAAGTAGCGACTTCATCATTCCTAGATCTACCTGTATGCATCCTACCACCGACCTCTTCACCTGTAGCCTTTATCACAGCCGTCTCTATAGCTACATGTATATCCTCCATACTCATATCCTCAGCTATACTCTCGTATCCCCTCCCCTCTATATCCTTCAAAGCTGATAATATCCTAGAAGCATTATCTAAGGGTATTATACCCTTCTCAGCTAGCATAACGACGTGAGCATAATCCACCATTATATCAGCTCTAAATATTCTCCTATCTGCTTTAATAGATGATGTAAACTCAGCTACTTCCCTAGGCCTAGCCTTCTTGAAGCGCCCCCTCCTAAGTATATCCTCCATACCCATATACCCCAGCGTAAAAACTGTATAAGCGAACTTAAATATTCACCGTTAGCAACTATCCTACATCTAAGGTGTCTACGCTATGGATCAAACCAGATCTGACATAAGAAACTTCATACTTGTAGTCTTAGATAGCTTCAGGCAGGATCATATAAGCTACTATAATAGAGGTAGGAGAGTCTTCGAGAATATACCTCCATGCAGTACGCCTTATATCGATAAATTCGCAGAGGAGAATATAGTATTCCATAACGTATATCCATCCGGCTTACCTACCATACCGGTTAGATACGAACTACTAACGGGTATGTTCTCTCTACCCTATAGGCCTTGGCAGCCACTCCTACCATATCCTAAGGATATAACTGCTTCAGATATACTTAGTAGACATGGATATATATGCGGTTTAATAACGGATACATACCATCTATTCAAGCCTGATATGAACTTCCATAGAAGCTTCCAATGCTTTAGATGGATTAGAGGGCAGGAGTACGATGCATATACATCCTCTCCACCTAAACGTAAAGTTGAGGATTATGTAAACGAGAATTATCCAGAGGAGTGGAAGAGACTTGTAGCTAGATACTTAGCGAATACAGATGAATTCAGATCAGAGGAGGATTACTTCCCTGCTAGAGTATTCTATGAAGCTGTAAGATGGCTTAAAGATAACCGTATACATAAGCATATATTTCTATGGGTGGACTGTTTCGATCCGCATGAGCCATGGGATCCACCTGAGAGATTCGATAAGTATACTGACCCATCATATAGCGGCCCTAGGCTAATACTACCTATGGGTGGATACGCGGATAGATGGGCTACGAAGGAGCAGATAGATTATATCAGAGGCTTGTATGCTGGTGAAGCATCCTTCGTAGACTATTGTTTCGGAAGATTCTTAGAGGAGTTGAAGGATCTGGGATATTACGAAGACTCCATCATAGTAGTTACGGCTGATCATGGCCATCCGCTTGCTGATCATGGAAAATTCCTTAAAGGACCAGATAGAATGTATAGCGAACTACTAAAGGTGCCGTTCATCATGCGTATACCAGGCTGCAAGCATAGAGATATAGATGCACTCATACAATTCCCAGATATCCTACCCACAGTCCTAGAGCTACTAGGACTAGGATCTGAAGCTAGATGTATGCAAGGATTAAGCTTCGTAGATGTAATCGAAGGATTGAAAACCGATCATAGAAACTACGTTATATCGGGATACCATGAGGCAGTAGATCGATGTATAAGAAATAGAGAATGGAGCTATGTAAAGAGACCTGAAGGACAGCCAGACGAATTATATAATCTAATCGATGATCCTAAGGAAAAGAGGAATGTTATAGATGAGAGAAAGGATGTAGCATTAAAGCTTGCATCATACTATGGATTATACTTCCATAGGGTAGAGAAGCCTTGGATAGTTAAAGGCTTACAAGGCCTATACGAGACTATGTAAAAGTAGACCCTGAAAAATTTTAATACCTTAGTAAGGAAAATTACTTGATAGATATGCCCGTATTAGCATATGTATTCATAAACGTAGAGGCGGGGAGAGCCTTCAAAGTTCTTGAAGCGGTTAAGAAGATCGAGGGAGTGAAGGATGCTCATACGGTTACAGGAATATACGATATAATAGCATTAGTAGAAGCGGCAGATCTAAAAGAGCTAGGGGAGAAGATAGTGGATAGGATACAAGGTACAAAAGGTGTGGAGAGAACGGTAACAGCAGTAATCATAGAATAGGACACGTATTAGGTACACCTCAGCTAGGATAGAAACGTTTTAATCTTCAGTATTAGATGATAGTATCGTAAATAGAAAGGTCCGGTAGCTCAGCCTGGCTGGAGCACCAGCTTGGTAAGCTGGGGGTCGCGGGTTCAAATCCCGCCCGGACCTCTAACCCTGAAGATAAAGGTATAGATTCCAAAGTTTATCCTTCCTATTGATGGTACCCTAGAGGTATCTCCTACAGGTTGAAAGTATCAGCTATCATTATAGTGGGATTAAATAAGGAGGCAGCTTGTAAAAAGTTATATACCAAAAGCTTTTGGCGATACATAAAGGTGAAAGGTTTATCGTAGGTGTTGTTTATGGTTTTGAAGCTTGCTATTGTTGGATGTGGAGGTATGGCTGAGACCCATCTGAGAGCTTACATTACTATTAAGCAGATGGAGCCTGAGAAGTTTGAGTTTGTAGCTATGTGTGATCCAGTATTAGCTTCAGCCGAAAGGTTTGCTAATACCGCTGCTCAAAGTCAGACTTTTAAACCTAGGGTATACTCTAGCTTAGATTATATGCTTTCTAGAGAGGAGCTTGATGCTGTAGATATTTGTACACCCCATTCGGAGCATCATAGAGCTGCTATAGCATGTTTAAATGCTGGAGCTAACGTTATGGTTGAGAAGCCTTTTGGAGTAACGGTTAAGGCTAGTAAAGCTATAATAGAAGCCGCTAAGAGAAACAATAAGATTGTTGCTGTAGCTGAAAATATTAGGCGAGGTTTAAGTCAGAGAACAGCGTATTGGATTATAAACGAGCTTAAAATGCTTGGTGAACCTAGGTTATTCTTCGCTCAGCATGCTAGCTGGCAAGATCCTATGGAGGAGAGGATTTGGCATTGGAGAATCGATAGGATGCTGAGTGGAGGGGGGATGGTTATGGATAGTGGAGCTCACTTCGCCGATATGCTAAGATACCTATATGGGGATCCTGAAATGATATATGCTAGGGTTACACAGTTTGAAAAATGGCCGCATAGGAAGGGGGATAAGATAGTTTATGATGAACGAGAGGATAGCTGGATAGCTATAATAAACTTCGAGAATGGTTTGATATGTACATGGAGCTGGACTATAGCAGCTCCAGGGTATAGTCACACAAACGTTGTACATTATGGTAGTAGAGGATGCCTACTAGATCACGGTGATGTTTTCCACGGGCCATTCGATAATGCTGAAGTCATAATACAAGATGGATCTAAGAAGATCGTCTACCCTATGAAAGTACTCGAGAAGGATTATCTAAACTCTCTAGATGATGAAAGGAGGAAGAGGCTTTTCCCCTACGGCATTACGAACGGGGTTTTCATAGAATGCTACGATTTCTTAGAAGCTATCGAGAAGGGGAGGAAGCCTGAAGTCGATGGCGAAGAAGGGCTTAAAGCTAAAGCTATATGCGAAGCTATATACGAATCCGCTTACCTAGGTCAACCAGTGAACTATAGAGATGTTTTAGAGGGTAGGATCGAAGCCTATCAGAAATCCATCAATGAGTATTTCGGTCTCTAACCATAGCCTTCATATCGAATCGATTTAAAGATTCACCCTATCTACAAAATTCTAAACATCCTAAATAGCTTCTCAAGATATCTGTCGGCGGTTGGTAGAGAGTTAGGTATCGGGTAGAGTTTTTCTCGAGAAGATTATAGTATCGAATAGCTAGTGGAATCTGCATTCGAGGTTAATTCTAATTTAGCTATGATAGCTTAAGTATAGTAGTGCCATGCCTAGGTTTGTTGTTCACGAGCATATCGCTAGGAAAGCCGGTTTACACTACGATCTAAGGATAGAAGTAAATGGAATTCTAAAAGATTGGGCTTTTAGGAAGCCTCCGCCAGAAGAGATAGGTGTGAAAAGGTTTGGTGTAGCTCAACCAGATCATGATATATATTGGCTGAATTTCGAGGGGGAGATAGATAATGGATATGGGGCGGGTGTTATGAGGATATGGGATCAAGGCTTATACGATCTAGTCAAAATGACAGATAACTCTATAACTTTAGAACTCCATGGAAGCAAGCTTAGAGGAAGATATAAGCTCATAAAGTTCAAAGATGGATGGCTATTCTTTAAACTTAAAGCTTAGCTCCATCTAACATAAACCCGATCATGTATAGTATACATAATAGCCGATGACTCTGTACGAACCTCATCTATTATTCACTATCATTACTCCGCTAAAATATCGGCGGTACGAAAACTGATAAAACCATTAATGGCTCGATAACCTTAACTAGACCGTGTCTCACACCCTTAGGGATATAGATGAAAACTCCTTCGAATAACTCCTTTTCTCCTAGTCCCTCGATAAATATTGTAGCCTTCCCCCTGATACAATACTCTATCTGATCGCTATCACCATGTACATGTATACTCATCATCTCAGCACTATCGATTATACTCAACCTAACACTAGCAGTAGGTGTATCACTTCTAGACAAAAGGATTTTTGTTAAAAACGGTGTACCTTCACTAAAAGCTACATCCCCCTCATACCTAACTATTGGCTTCATACCAACCTCTTCATACAACCCACTCCGATATATAAATATTTAAACTCTTCTATTTAATCAGTATATCAATAGAAAATAATGTAATATAATAAATTGATTATAGTAAATGGGATCACTAATACGAAGATTACTAGAGTAATGTAATAATAAGATAGTAATAATGTTAAAATTTCTATATTAAATATCAATAACTTTATCAGTAATATAATATTAAACTTAAAAGTTTATTTTATTATCATAATGTTTGAATTTTACCTATGAGTGATTGAGTTAGCTTCTCTATCTGTAAGCTTCAATCCGTTCCGTTTAGTGATTTAAGTAGTTGACCCATCTAGGCTTTGTAGGTGTTTTTAACTTTGTAAATATTCTCAGTAAGGTTTATATGTTTGGTACGCATGTTTTGGTCGAGTAGAGATTATAGGAATGACGGGTAGCTTTATGGATTCCTCACAATGTATTGGACGAAGTTTGAGTAAAATGGAGAAGGTAGATGAGTATATCGATATTCTAAGAGGGAGGATGGATGAAGAGGATTTCTGTAAGCTTTCTAGGATAAGTAATCCTGATGTTTATAGGTTCATAGCTGAGGCTATCGAGCTCTGCGATCCTAGGGATGTATTCATCTGTAGTGATACAGCTGATGAGCTTGAGTATATTAGACGTATGGCTATAGTTAGCCGTGAGGAGCATCCTCTAGCTACTCCTGGTCATACTTATCATTTCGATGGGTACTATGATCAAGGTAGGGATCGTGAAGTAACGAAGTTTCTCGTACCTAAGGGTGATTTCCTAAGTCCTGCTTTAAACCAGATAGATAGGGATGAGGGGTTAAGGGAAATCTTCGATCTTCTTAGAGGATCTATGAGGGGGCGTACTATGATAGTTAGATTCCTGATCCTAGGTCCTGAGGATTCCATATTTACGATACCCTGTATGGAGTGTACAGATTCATGGTATGTAGCTCACTCTGTAAGTCTCCTATACCGTAGCGGATATAGAACGTTCACTCGTATGAAGCCTAGTACAGAGTTCTTTAAAACACTACATTCTGCAGGTGAGCTAGATGAGAGGATGGTAAGCGTTAATTATAGTAAGAAGCGTATATACATAGATTATATCACTAATACCGTTTACAGCGTTAATACTCAGTATGCAGGTAATTCTATAGGTTTTAAGAAGCTTGCTCTTCGTTTAGCTATACGTAAAGCTCACAGTGAAGGATGGCTTGCTGAACATTTTATGATAATGGGTGTGCATGGACCTGGTGGTCGTAAAACGTACATAGCAGGGGCTTTTCCCAGCGCGTGTGGTAAAACATCTACCGCTATGCTTCCAGGAGAAACTATACTAGCTGATGATATAGCTTACGTACGTAACATCGATGGGGTATGCCGAGCTGTCAATGCCGAAATCGGTATATTCGGTATACTCAAGGATATTAATCCGGTAGATGATCCACTCCTATACAAAGTTCTTACGAGTCCAGGTGAGATAATATTCTCTAACGTCTTGGTTAAGGATGGTAAGCCTTGGTGGCTAGGTATGGGGTGTGATGTACCGGATGAAGGTGAAAATTATAGTGGTAGATGGTTTAAAGGTAAGATAGGCCCGGATGGTAAAGAGGTGCCTCCGGCAAGTGAGAATGCTCGTTATACTATATCTTTAAAGATGCTACCTAATTGTGATCCTGAATTGGATAACCCGCTAGGTGTTGAGCTTGGAGCTATAATCTATGGAGGTAGGGATTATAGAGCTTATGTACCAGTACAGCAAGCTTTTAGTTGGGAGCATGGTGTAGTAGCTTACGGGGCTTCCTTAGAAACAGAGACAACATTCGCTTTAGTCGAGGAGAAGGGTAGATACGAGATAAATGTTATGAGTATACAGGATTTTCTATCCATACCGTTAGATCAGTATATAAGGAATTACATAGATTTCGGTAGGAAACTTGTGAAGAAACCATTGATTTTCGGAGTGAACTATTTCCTAAGGGATCTTAGGACAGGTGAATTTCTAAACGATCGGAGGGATAAGCATGTATGGATAAAATGGATTGAACTACGCGTACATAGAGATGTTAAAGCTTTGAAGACTCCTACAGGTCTAATACCTAGATACGAAGATCTTGTTATATTATTCAAGCGAGTGTTAGGTAAGAGTTATGATTACAACGATTATGAGAGACAGTTTACGATTCGTATACCTGAAAATCTGCGCAAAATCGAGCGTGTACTAGAATTCTGGAAGACTAAAGTCCTAAATACACCTCTCGAACTACTTCGTATACTGGATGAACAGGCTAAACGTTTGATCGAGTATAGAGAGCGGTATGGCGACTATGTACCTCCAGATAGATTCGAAGAAGAGGAATAATCATTATTATCCCTCCTCTAGCCATCTTAGTATAACTTCCTCATCTCTATCAGTCCAAGGTTTCACATTCTCTTCCTCGACTTCCCAGCCTGAGAATATCTTCGACATAAGTTTCTCATAATCACTCTTCTCCTTATGCATAATTCTCCACTTCCTGAACGAATCCTTATTATATTCCTCAACTTCCCTATAGACATCCATATAGTCTACTATACTTTTAAGGAGGTTATCCATCTCCTCAACCTTCCACTTATACTCACCTGCTAGATCGTTTACCTCCCATGGATCATCCTCTAGGTTGAATAATTGTGGAGGCATACCTGCATAAGCTATATATTTCCATACACCTCTTCTCACCATGAATATACTTGTAGCAGATGATTCACCATGATACTCGCTGAAAACCCAATCAGGCCTGCTAGGTTTATCACCTTTGAGGAATGGTGATAGACTATAGCCATCTAAATCATTTGGATAACCTATACCAGCTATATCCATGAAGGTAGGATATAGATCTACTAGTGAGACTAAATCCTCTACTCTAAATCCTCTCATTATACCTGGACCTGAGATTATGAGTGGTACCCTGACGGAGGGTTCGTACATCGTATGCTTATGGGTTAATCCATGCTCCATAGCATGATCACCATGATCACTGGAGAATACGATATATGTAGATTCCATGAGACCTGAGTCTTCTAAACAGTCTAGGATTCTACCAACCATACGATCAACTTCGGATATCATAGCGAAATATGTCTTTCTAACAAGCTTTATACTCTCGCTAGATAGATTGAAACGTGTAACCCATACCCTCTTGAAATACTCTATAGCCGGGTGTACGCTTCTATCTGGTGGAGGAATTTCGACTCCATCATCATCTATAAATCTAAGATACTCCTCAGAGGTTCTATATGGTGGATGCGGTGCGCTTAAACCTATGTAAAGCATAAATGGTTTATCTATGGATGATGCATCCTCTCTTAACCATCTAACAGCCTCGTCTATATTAATCCAATCCCCCTTATGAACCCTCTCGATCCTTTCAGGTATAATCCTCGGAGCTTCAACTGTATGAGTAGGGCGAAGTAGTATTCTATTAGGTGTCCTAGTCCATGCACTAACTCTAGCCCTCTCGGTATGGTGGCCTGAGAGGTAATCTGTCTTCCCGATAACTCTGAGAATATATCCTGCATCTCTTAGATGATCTTCGAATGTAGGAGTACCTTCCTCGAGACCTTTAAAGTTATTCCAAGCCTTACACTTATACACATACATGCCGCTCCATATGCTAGCTCTAGATGGTACGCAGAGAGGGCTGTTGGCATACGTATTTATGAATAGTACTCCTCTATCTGCAAGCCTATCTAGATTTGGTGTTGCTCTCCACATAGCTGGATGATCCATGCATCCCATAATCCTTCCATCCATGCTATCACATAGTATGAATACTATATTCGGGTTATGATGCGTAGTACATCAACCTCCTACCGTTAAGCATGGTATATAACGATATAAATCTAAGTCTTTCACTTTTGAAGGGAAGTCATGTATCTATATGCATTCTAGGTATAACCCGGTATTCATAATCCTCTTCAGTTCTCGAAATCTCTATGGTCAATCCATCCTCAGCCACTACCACATTTGGATGTATTCTTCTAGCCTCATCTAGTAGTATATCCGATGTAACATATCTAGCTGATATATGCGTCAATACTAGAAGCTTCACAGAGCTTCTCAAAGCTATATATGCAGCTTGAGCTGCAGTGCTATGCCTCTCAGCCATAGCCTTATCTGCTAGATCCTCTGTGAACGTTGCTTCATGTATGAGTATATCTACACCCTCCGCAAGCTCCTCGATAGCTCTACATGGTACGGTATCGCCTGTGTAGGCTAGCTTAAACCCTCTACGTGGAGGGCCTAAGACATCGCTAGGCTTGATAATCCTTCCATCATTTAGTTTTATAGATTCTCCAAGTTGTAGCTTCTTCCATAGCGGCCCTTTAGGTATACCTAGAGCTATAGCTTTATCTGGGTAGAATAAGCCAGGTCTATCCTTCTCCTCGAATCTATATCCGTAGGATTCACCTCCATGTTGAACTCTACGACATAGAATCCTATAAGCTCCGAAATCGTAGTATACGTTATCCTCGACTTTGAAGATTTTGAGATCGTACGTTGTATTTAAACCGATAGTATCTCTTAAACAATGTATATACTCTCCAAGTCTAGATGGACCGTAAACCTCTACAGGAGTCTTCCTATCTAGAAGGGAGAATGTTTGGAGTAGACCTGGTAAGCCTAGGATATGATCTCCATGCATATGTGATATAAATACCCTTAGAGGTCTACCCATACCTATCCTATACTCTATGAATCGGAGTTGTATACCCTCACCGCAATCGAATAGTATAAGATCTGAATCCCATTCGATAAGTATACCTGGTAGATTACGATTTAGAGTAGGCATACCTGCTGATGTACCTAGGAATAATATACGATACGGCATAGCGATCCTACCTCTTACAGACGAGGATCTCTCTAGTTAAGTTTCCATGAACCCTCTGAATATACTTCTCTATTATCACGAATCCAGCATCTTCTACTAGTCTTGATGCTTCGAATTCTATCGGAGACATAAAGCATAGGTAGCCACCTCGTCTAATAGTATCGTATGCTTCACGGAGGAAGTCATCTATAAGCTTAACAGGATTTACACCTTTAGTGGATGAAGCTCTCCCATAGGGAGGATCTGTAACTATCCTATCGACGTTTGAAAATGGGATTCTACGTGCATCACCTCTTATAAGCCCATCGAAAACCAATCCATAACCCCTCAAATTACTCTCAGCTTTACGAATCATATCCATATCCATATCGATACCTGCAATCCTACAGCCTATTAAAGCAGCCTCTATCAATATACCACCGACACCGCAGAATACGTCTAGGAGGAAATCCCCAGCTTTAGCTCTAGATAGATTAACGAGACACCTAGCTATATCTGGCTGTAGGGTGGATGGATGGAGAGCTGGTCTACGTATAGGAATTCTATTCATAAATAATTCTGTAAACTTAAGCCTAGATACCTGGATGCCTATATGAGCCAACCCAGAATCTAGGAAGCATACCACTATGTAATCTGGCTTCTCTAAGTCGACTCTGAAACCTCTTCGTCCGATAGCATCGCCAGCCGCCTCTTCTAAACGTCTAGATAAACCACGCATAGATGGATCTAGCCTCTCTGTATCAATTTTGAAACTTCTACCCTCCTCCATAAAGCTGGGGAAATCTATTCTCGATAGAGCATCTATGATAGAATCTGGATCTGCTCTACATGAAGCTATCCATAGGGCAATTCTTCTTACATAGCTACATCTCCTCTTCAAGGCTTCGATGGATGATTCATCTGCCTCTACTAACAGTAGCATTCTAGAATCTAGGATTACATCGTATGCTAACCCTTCAGCTTCTAGTACAGCTTTAACCTCAGCTTTAGGTAGTGAAGGATGCCACCCCGAAACTCTAATCAGGATCCTTCTATTCATCCATCAATTTTCAAACTAGGATTAGGGAGACTGATAAAGATGAGGATTTGATCGAAAAACTTATACTAGATGAAATTCTAGGTCTATATCCGATGGTGAAGCGATCTAGTTTCAAATGGGTGATATACACCTTTCTCATACTATGGATAGTAATGTATGCTTCAATATCGATTATGTTAACGATACTCTCGATATTAAGGATGCTATTACCGCAGCTAGGTGCTAATATAGATGTAGCGTTCATCAAGATACTCCTACCTGAGATGAATAATATACCGAGTATCCTATCCTTCTTCACACCTATCTTCGCTACGATCTTCTCCATATCCTTCTTAATAGCTGGCTTTATAATGAATAGGAGGCATAGGTATGCCTGCTGCTATATCGCTGAAGCTTTAAAGAAGAGGTGCGATCATCTAGATTAACTATCTCTCGAAGAAACTTATGAAGCTTATATAACTTCTCTTAAATTTCACCTTAACATCCTCTATCCTTGCTCCTATCACTCTTATACTCCTAGGATCGCATACACCTAATCCTCTATTCTCAGCTTCTCTTAAATGAGGTACATCCATCGGATCTATACCCATAACCATAGACGCTACAGAATCGACAGCTACCGGATCTAAACCAGCTATAACTACACCCACCTTCACAGGTTGATGAGCTGTTTCATGAACCTCCCCTCCGATTATACCATCCACTACTGCTAGCCTAGGTTTAAGTAGCATAGCCAGATCCACTATCTTCGTATTAAGCCTACCATGCATAGCTCCCTTAGGCGATACGACACCCATAAGATTCTTAAGACTTAGAGTAACGACAGCTAGCCTGTGAACTTTAAGCTTCGGTACGCTAACTATAGCCGATTCTAGAGCTGTCTTAGCTATCCTAACCTTCTTCAAAGCTTTACCACCATGTACATCCACTTCTACATACTCATCCATATTTAGATCGATTATATCGACTCCATACCTTTCAGCAATCTTATCTATCCCAGCTACTCTAAAAGCTTCCATAGTATCTGCAAACCCGCTCCCCTCCCCTATGATTATACGGTTAAACCCGGTATTCTTAAGATAACGTACTATACCTTCTACGATCCTAGCATCCGTGGTAACGCCTAAACTTGGATGGCTCGAATCTATATAGTTAGGTTTGATAAGTATCTTCTCACCAAGCTTAAATGCTTTAGAAGCATCTATAGCTTCTAAAGCCTCTATCGTAGCTTCGATAGGATCGTCAGACTTGATTATAGCGACTTCAGATACCCTCATACCTATTAAGCATGGTATATTCCTAGGATTACGTAAATATATAGCTTCACCCTCCGATAGCTTAAAATAGCTTACGATATATATGTTCGTAGAGATTTGTCTACATATACTCCACTTGAGATACGTCGAGGCTCTCAAGGAGATATAGCATACTACGATGTATACCCTGAGAAGCATAAGCTCATCATAGATATTCATCACCATTATCGTCCGCAGAAGGGTTTCGTAGAAACACTCTTAAAGGATATGGATGAAGCGGGTGTACATAAAGTATGTCTATTCTCATCTCCTCCACAGAATTATAGCGATATGGAGGATAGGGATTGGGGGAGGATATTCAGAGATTACGAGGATAGAATAATAGGCTTCGGTACGATTACACCTGGTAGATCTAGTAATAACTTCGAACTTGTAGATCAATACTATTCTAGAGGATTTAAAGGATTGAAATTCATTAGACCTACTCGTAGGTATGACCACGATGATTTCCTCGCTTACTATGAAAGAGCTGAGAAGTATGGTATGCCTGTATTATTCCATACGGGTGTAGTCGCACGTAGATCGATTAATGAAAGTGAAGATGTAAGTTCAGCTTATATGCGTCCTGTATACCTTGATAGAATCGCTAGATTGTATCCTAGGCTTAAGATCGTAGCAGCACATATGGGTGATCCATGGTTTGGAGAAGCCTTCAATACTTCTCAGAAGAATCCTCTACTCTGGCTCGATATATCTGGTAAAGGTATATGGTTAAAGGCTAAAGCTATCAGAGAGCATTTATGGATAAGATTAAGGCCTGAGAAACTTGTCTTCGGATTAGATGAACCCTCCTCACAGTATTTGAGACTAATACATACATGGGATACATTATTCTATGAGATGGGGATAGATCAGAAGACTAGGGATATGATATTCGGAGAGACAGCAGCTCAGATCCTAGGTCTATAGGAATCGATCATTCATCAAGGTATACTCTTCTTTACACCAACCCTTATTATCCTTATACAGTAGTGTGGATCATTCCAGAGGTTTCTATGCGAAACCTTAGGATTCTGAGGATGGCCTATAGGATCTGGATTCCAATCAACCTCCATACTGGATCCAGCCATTATGGTAATCTTCTTTGATGGAGGTATCTCGAAGTGAGCAGAACTTAATCCTGCTCTACGGAAGCCTTCATCGACTCCAGCTCTCCATAGATCTCCGAGTATATGCTCGCCCCATAATCCATCTATCCTCATCTTAACACCAGTCCTAGGATACTTCCACTCTATTGGCTCCGCATAGAGTAGTATATAGCCTGGAGCTACGCATGCACTCCCGATAACCGTTACGTTAACTATCGGTTCATCCTCGATTATAGTTATAGCTCCAAATGGTGGTATATCGAGTTCTACTCCATCTGTATTAACTTCAGCTCCAGAACCCTCCCTTCCAAGCTCGACTATAACGTTTGGATAGTTGAACGGAGCCCAATACTCATGCACCTCTACTATATACCTTTCCACTTTTTGCTCAACTCCACTCCTATATAGCTTTAAGACTTCAAGCTCATCCTCCGTCATTCTTCCAGGGATTCTACGAGGATTACGAGTAGGAGCACGTACATCCTCACTAGATAGGTATGTTATAGGCATATATCCCCACCTCTGATAGTATATCAATTCCTATCTAGATTTAAGCTAGATTCATTCATCGATATACGCTACGCAAACGTTTAATTTTAGAGAAGCATCGTATATTCTCGGTGGTAGATTGAAGGAGGCTATGCTCTATGAATCGCTAAGCGATGGTAGTACTAGGTGCAACTTATGCTCTCGTAGATGTACTATCCCCTTAGGCTCTGTAGGCTTTTGTCGAGTTAGGAAGAATATAGATGGAAAATTGTATAGTCTAGTATACGGTAAGGTTTGTAGTATAGCTGTGGATCCGATAATGAAGAAACCACTATACCATTTCTACCCCGGCTCCTCTGTCTTAAGTCTAGCTACAGTCGGATGTAATTTTAGATGTAGATTCTGCGATAACTGGGTTATAAGTCAGGAGAAGGATATAAAAGGTAGAGAAATTACGCCAGAGCGTATAGTCGATATAGCTTTAGAATATGCTTGCGAAGGTATAAGCTATACCTATACAGAGCCGACAATATTCTTTGAATTAACATACGATACAGCTAGGATAGCTAGGGATAAGGGATTATTCAATACTTACGTAACAAACGGGTATATGACTAGAGAGGCTATCGAATGTATAGCTCCATACCTGAACGCAGCTACAGTAGATTTCAAAGGCGGGGGGAATCCTGAATTCTATAAAAAGTACATGTTAGTCCCATCGGTAGATCCTATATATGAAGCACTCGAAGCTATGAAGAAGCATGGTATACATATAGAGATAACAAATCTTATGGTTACAAAATACGGTGATAATCTTGATGATATTAGAAGGCTAGCTGAATGGGTAAGCGAGAATCTAGGTAGGGATACAGTATTCCATATACTTAGATTCCATCCAGATTATGAGATGCTGGATGTTCCATCTACACCTATAAGATCTATGGAGGAAGCCTATAGGGTAGCTAGAGATGAAGGGTTAAACTATGTATATCTAGGTAATGTACCTGGGCATCCATATGAGGATACATACTGTCCTAGATGCGGTTTGAAGGTTATAGATAGGTTTGGCTTCGATATAGTGAGTTGGAAGCTTAAGGAAGGTAATATATGTCCAGAGTGCGGTTGTAAAATAGCTATAGTCGGCGGATATAAACCTGGAGGGCAGAGCTATCCATTCGGTATATTATAGGTTAGTATAATCATTCGAGAGGAGACCAGGTAGAATAACCTTCTGAAACCCTTCTACGATACTTCTCCAATACATCTTGTACAAAACGATCCTCCCTAACCATCCTATAGATCCCAGCTATCCTCTTAATCCATTGCTCAACTAAAATCTCCCCCTTATCTCTGGAAGCTCTTCTAGGATCTCCGAGATATGCTTCTAAAGCATATCCAACCCAATCTACATTCGTCTCTACATTCTGAATTGGTGTAGATACGCCTATCCTAGCCTCCCTCTCTACATAATCTAGCTTAACTAGTTGTGGAGCTATATACAGTATGATGCTAGTCTCTATCTCACATGCATGCCCTATAAGCTCTGTTTCCCTTAACTCTTCTATCTCCTTCCTAATAGGCGACCATGGATCTACCACTATGTACAAGCATATATCCATACACTTATCCAGTATATCCCTAGATAAGAGTCGGAGAATCCTAGTATTACCACCATGACCATTCAATACTACTATCTTCCTAAACCCATTCCTATAAACCTCCATACATACCTCTCTCAATAGGCTTAAGATGGTGTCAGCAGATATGGAGATAGTGCCTGGGAAATGCTTACTTTCGGGTGCATAACCATAGGCTATGGGTGGTAGGATTATAGCATCTTCTAATTCTGAAGCTTTAACAGCGATCCAGTATATCGAGAGTATATCGGTACCAAGAGGTAGGTGCGGTCCATGTACCTCTATACTACCTATAGGTATAACTACAGGTATGCTTCTATCCATATCAGCTAGATCTTTAGAAGTTAAATCCTCCCACTTAACCATGATAAAACCATTATCTCCTAAAGATATTAAGCCTTTTTAGAATCCTCTACCGGTAATCTATCCATACTCTCGATATACGTTCTAAGAGCTTCTATATTCTCCCTTCTCACAGTTTTTCGTCTCCTATCTACTGCTATCCCTAAACGTCTGGCTTTATCTATACTTAACCCTACTTCAGCTAACTCTCCCAGACTGAATCCTCTACCGATTCTAAAGGTCTTTCTACCAGGACTCTTAACTATAGGCCTCTTCATCACCCTTCACCTTAAGAGGAAGGGATAACGATATCTAAGCTAGCTAAATATAAACACCTAGCTTCGATCGATACTAGAATGATTTAACTACTTTATAACTGTAAGCTTCCCGTATCTGCCTACGTTAAGTTGAAGTTGTCCTCTAAAATAGTTTGTATAACCATTCTCTACTCTAATCCTATCCCCGACGCTAACCATATCGATATTATCTCCCCATAATACAAGCTGTATAGAGCCTGAATCATCCTTAAGCTCTGCTGTAGCTACAGAAGTTACACCATATCTTGTATTAACGGTTTTAGGTTCCGTTATACTTGTTATAAGACCTTCGACTGTAACCCTTCTCATACCCTGTTTAACATCTGCTATCCTCATAACCAGATCAAACCTATCTAGAAGGCATGTTTAAATGTATATAAACGTTATCCTACTCTATGGGTGCAAAACCTTAATAAGAACCCATTTAGGATTATAGATTATTGAAATTTAAGGGTGTCGATCTATGGATCTAATTAAATTAAAGTTATCGATGTTAGGTACTATAGCTGTGATAATAGGTTTATCAACGTTATTCCTAGCTCTAATACTATCCCTAGCTGGTGTAGATATACTTCTACTACCGATATTCGTTATAGCGTTTAATATAGTACAATGGCTTATAGCACCATATCTAATCGATACTCTCTATAGAGTTAGAGAATTACCTGAATCAGAGCTTCCATGGCTTCATAGATCTGTCGAGAAGCTTAGCATAGCTAGCGGTATAAAGAAACCAAAGGTTATGATAGCTCAGATACCTATACCTAACGCCTTCGCCTATGGTTCACCGATAGCCGGAATCCGTGTCGCGGTGACAAGTAAGCTTCTAGAAATACTAGAACCAGAGGAGGTTGAGGCGGTTATAGGGCATGAGCTAGGTCATCTTAAGCATAGGGATGTACAGGTTATGATGATAGCTTCCGTACTTCCAGCTATATTCTACTATATAGGCTATAGCTTCATGCTATCATACTACTATAGAGGATCTTACGGAAGGGAACGTGGAGGTAATGGGTTGATAGCCCTCATAGGTATACTATCCATATTCATATACTACATACTATCCCTACTAGTATTGGGTTTAAGCCGTTTGAGAGAATACTATGCAGATAGGCATAGTGCTTCGATAGTGGATCATGGAGCATCTAAATTGGCATCAGCCTTAGCTAAACTCGTAACGTATACGAGTAGGATACCTCGTGAAAAGATGGAGGGCTTCCTAAGCTTCCGTGCATTATTCATAACAGATCCGAGTAGAGCTCAGAGTGATGCTGAAGAGTTAAGGTATGGTAGAAGCTTAGCTGAATCGATAGCTTCAAGAGAGATTACATGGGTCGATAGATTCCTAGAATTATTCTCAACTCACCCCAATATAGTTAAGAGGATTAGAACGCTTTTACAGCTGGAAAGCTAGCATCCTCGATTAGAGTATACCCTATATGGTGGTAGAGGATTAAGCACCCTTAATACTTATCTATCCAATACTTCGATAGCTGGTTTATTCATGTTGATCCATGCATCTTTAGCTGTAATCTTTGCTTTCCTAGGATATTCCTCTACCTCCACCTCTACTGCGACCGGGAATGGTATCAGTGAACCTAGACCCCAGAATAATGCTTCATGATCAGCTAATCCTGGTAGATAGTCTGACAATCTCTCATTACTATATTCTGTATATTTGAGTATCGCTTCTTGATCGTTTCCACTCATAAGTCTAAAACATGCTATCGTATTACACTGCGATATTATCGACTTAGATATATACGCTGGCCTCTGTGTTATAAATATGAATCCTACATTATACCCTCCAGCTTGACTTACAGCTTCTATCAATTCCTTATCCACACCGATCTTTTCAGGATTACCTACCTCTATCTTCAATCCTTTCTCCGGTGTGAAGTATTGTGCCTCCTCTATAACGAATATGACGGCGAAATCCCCTTCATCCCTTCTACTTAGAGCATAGTCTACAACCCTGGATACTATATGGCGTACAGTTATATGCTGAGCATCTATATCCGTATCTATAGATAGATCTACTATGACGATCGGTGTTGCTCTACATACATCCACTATATCTATATACTCGTATCCCTCATCAAGGAAATCACCCCTCCTCTCTAGAGCCCAGCGTATAAGATTCAAATTATAACTATTACTACGACTACTAATCATCGGAGCTATACGATTAACCTCTCTGAGTAGAGATGATCTATTAACATCTTCACCCCTAGCTTTCAGCGATTCTATAGCTTCAGTTATTAAGCGGCCTGCAGAGGATGATGGATCTAGGTTTAATCTAGATGCTATAAGCTTACCCTTTAGCATAGCTGATTTAGGTAGGAATAATCTGTATGGATAGATTTTCCCACCAAACTTAGTTAGAGCTGTATACTCGCATCTACGGTCTAGAATTATAAATCTAGGCTGAGGCTCCATCTTAGAAGCCTTAGCTATAAGACTAACTACGAAGCTAGATTTACCACTACGAGTATTATGACAGAAAACCCCACCTAAACCTGCCACGAAATTTTCATAGCTAGGAATGGATAGATCATATACAAATTCGTAGTCGTAGTCTACTAAATCTATCTTCGATATCCTAACTAGAGCTAGATCGCTTTGAAAGGGTTCACGATCGTATCCGTTAGTTATAAGCTTAAGATAGGATATCTCCGATACTAGCTTTTCGCTACGTATTAAACCTAAGCTTAGAAGTTGGGTTAGAGTTTCGAGAAGTGATCTGAGGATAGGAGGTTTAACGTTGAAGAGTAGTGTAGGTATATGTGGACTGTCATCTGAAGGTTTTATACTATTAAAGAATGAACTTAACGCCCTATTCTTCAACTTGACCTCTATGTATTCACGTAAATAATCGATAGAGAAATCATAGATAGGTATAATCGATCTAATGTTAGATACTATCGATATTACATCATCGTATACATGTCTCGGTATTCTGAAGATAACCTCATCTAGAGTACTATACCCGAATACGATATAGTATGCTATCATTCTAGCGATATCTTCGTTTAAAGCTATCTTAAGCTGTATACATCTATCTTCGCTATACGTATAAGCTAAATCTAAAGACTCTATATACGATGCTGGTCTAGGTATGAATAGAGGTACCAGTATAGGATCACCCGGCTTTAGATTATAAGCTTCTATAGCCTCTATCCTCGAATCCCTCATAGTAAAGACAGAGTGGGAAGGTGTAACCGTTACTACACGTCCATCCTCAAGTTGTATCCTAATCATAGGTCCGCTATACCTATGCCTTACAACGCTTCTCACAGGGCGCCATTCTAACCTAAGAGTTTCTGGATTAAACGCTGGGACATAAACTTCCTCATTCAACTCTATCTCACCTTCAGAATCGTTATTAAAGAATCTATCTACAAAGCACCCTATCTCCTCTACTCTAACCTCCCCTCTAAGCATGTATACGATAGGCTCCCAGTACGCTACACTCATACCAGCCACGAACATATGCCCTTTAGCTATAGAATTGAGGTCGAGATATATCGGAACATCAGACCCCTTCAACTTACCTATGCGTATCGGGAAGCAATCCCTTCTACCGCTCTTCGTTATTTCCATATAGAATTCTTGTAGTTCATATGGTTCAGGCTGGTATACTGGATCCCATGTTCCAGGTGCACATTCTAACCTAACCCACTTCCCATCACTACGTATATAGCCTAACGCTTCTGCGAAGGCTACATCATACTCTAATCCTTTACCATACTGAGCCTTCTCCCCCTTCTTACCAGCTATAGGTCCAAATCCGCCTAACCCCATCTCAGGATTATATGGGGTTACTTTGAATACCCTAAGAAGAACGGGCGTGAATGTGTCACCGCTTAATGGATGTTTAATAAAGTAATATCCGTTAACTACGACTTTATACCCTTCTCTAACTACGAACGGTATTACCTTCTGATCGCATCCAGATAGTACATAGCCAATTTCGATCAAGGCTTTAAGCCTCCATTATCTGTTAAAGCCCAATATTCTCCATGCTGAAGTAGGAGGAAGTTTAATTCTTCAGATGTAAGCTCCCCCCTCTTAACTAGTTCTACAGCTTTAGCGAAGAAATTTAGAGTATGGATGTTAGAGAATGGTTTACTTATCCTCGTATACCTATCAGCTTCATGTATAGGGTATGGTATACCCATAACGTTTGCAGATGCTATTATAAGCGAGATAGCTTCCTCGAATCTATCTAGGTTGAAGCTTGGAATCTCTATCCTGAAGGGTATTATCCAAGTTTTAACATAACTACTATAGATCTCCGCCATACATACATCTATACTAAGATCTCTAGCTATTCTAGCATACGATTCTGAGACTTTATTTCTTATAGGGAACGGCTCGGTATAATCGCCTTCATTCATTATCAGGCTTAGGAAAGTTACATCTCTAAACTTATCATAGCCTAGAAGACTACCATAATAATTCATACAGCTACGTTTAACAAAACCTAAAACTAGGATATCGTTCTCCATACATACTCTGAGTAATTCTAAAGCTTGCATAACAGTATATGTGAAATCGTATCTGTAATCGCTAGAATCGGAATTGTTGGGATGAAGTCTAGGATTCAATACTATACCTCCATCTATTATTAAGTAATTCGGTCTCCAGAGTTCTACAGCTCTTCTTGCTGCATAATACTCTAAAGCCATATGGAGGAGATTCTCTCTCCTCTCAGGTTCATCATCGACAGCCCATATATCTGGTGGGCCTGCTATACAGAGAGGCTCGCCTTTAAGCTCCATACCCTCGAATAATACGGCTACAGCATTGTATATTGGTACGTATGCGAATCTGAAATGTACACCGTTATGTCCAGCATCGACTCCGACTATACGTTTAGAAGCTAGAAGACCTTTATCCACTAGGCAATTCTTAATTCTTATAAAGTTCTTCAAACTCTCAGCTACATGCCTACACTCCTTTACATATCCTCTAAACCTTTCTATGAGAAGATCGGTACCCTTTTCTATCATATCCTGGTATAGTTCAGAGTAGACTAGTTCATGATCCATATTATAGATGGATCTTATACGTAGGTTATTGTTGGTTAACATTTTTAAACACCAAATACACTTATCTATATTAGATATAGGTTAGAGGAGACTTATAAATGTTGTTGAATGCTCAACAATCAAAAAACGAGGTGAGGGATGGATATAAAAAGGATGAGAGGGTACATATTCGTTTGAAATTTGGGGATCTTGAGGTTGATGTTGAATGTAGACAAGAACAACTCAAAGATGTTATAGATACATTTTTATCAAGTCTAAGAGAGAAGGGTATACCTACCATACCTTCTACGACAGCAGCTAGAGTCAGCTATATTGGAGGTGAACCTAAAACTTGTCGTGACGTTATATTGAATCTATGGAGGAACGGATGGTTTTCAGTAGGTAGGAGTCTCTCAGAAGTAGATGAGGAGATGTCTAGGATGGGATATCACTACAATAGGAGTGCTATAGCTCATAGTTTAGCAGATCTAGTTAGGGAGGGAATCCTAGCTAGAGAAGGTAGGAAGGGCAGTTATAGATACCTACAGAAGAGACCGCCTATCTAGTATCTTACTCACCCCTATAACGCTAATCCTCTACTTTGGATAATCCTAGTATATGTGCTATCTTATCGAAGAGTAGGGATAGCTTCTCTACATCCGTATTTTCATCTATAGTAAATACCAGTTGTAACTGTAGGTTAATACCGATTCTCGTCGACGGCTCCTTCATGGTGTATTCCCTTCTCGATCTCCTAACCTCCTTAACCTGCTCTACAGATCTAGGCCTCTCCTCAGTCTTCTCCCACTCGAATGCATAGCTGAGCATATCTAGGAAACTTTGTACGCCTACTAAATCGACTTTAGCATCTCCAACCATCAAGGGTATTTCGGTCATCAATTTACGTCGATCAAACCCTTCTGTTTCAATCTTCATAGCTATATCCTTAATGACTTCGTTCTTGATAAGTAAGTCTTGGAGAGCTTTCCTAGCTATATCAGAGTTTGGGTCTATCCTATAGGCTGCTACAAACTTGATAGCATCTTCTGCTAGCTTATACTTCTTTGGTGTATCTTTAGATTCTTCTAGAAAACCCCATGACTTGAAGAATGCATTATTACGACTTATATTTTTCTCATCTACATCAGCTTTCTCCGCTACATCTTTAACAGAGATATAGTCTTTATCAGCTCCAGCGTTTAGGTAGCTTACAAGTATTTGGCAAAGCTTCTCCCAGCTTAATCTACGTGGTAATTTAAGCTCTTGCATCAACCCATAATCTAGAAGAAGGGTTAGTTACATGTAAACGTTTCGTGATAGAGAGTAACGCGATGCTATACGGTTTCTCGCTAATCTTAAAAGGGATCATAATATTATAGTCAATTAAGGGGTTATATCTATGCCGCAGTACGAGTATGAATCAGAATACAGCGATGAGATAGAGGTTATAGTTAGGAAGGGTGATCTACATATCGAATTTAGAGGATCTACAGATAGCGTCATCAGGAGTCTCCTTAAATTCATAAGTGAGATACATCCCACTTGGTTTTTAGCTTCGAAGCTAGCGTTAAAGCTAGATTTAGTAGAGGTATTCGAGAAAGCATCAGGTGTGATAGCTGTAGGCCCGGAAGGACCTATGATAGTAGTCGATAGGGGTAAGCTGACAGATGTGGAGTTGATATGGTTATCTCTAGCTAAGGCTTGGATAGCATATCATATAGGCTTAACTGAAGATTATACTGTAACGAGTAGAGATATACAGAGGGAGACGGGGATTAAGCCAGGTACGATATCAGCTCGTTTAAGCGAGTTATCGAGTCAAGGATATCTCGATAAGCCTAGGAGAGGAGTTTACAAGCTTACATCTCTAGGAGTAAAAAGACTTATCGAAGATATAATACCTGAGATTAAAGGTAAGATAGGTGTTGAGTGAGGATAAGCTATACGTACATATAGAGTATGGGGATCTAAAAGCTGATTTCATAGGGTCAGCTGATGAAGTATTGAGATCTATAGTAAAGTTCCTATCGAAGATTCTGCCTAGCTTGAAGATAGTAGAGGAGCTTATCTATAAGCCTAGTTTAGGAGAGCTAGCTGAAGCTCTTAAGGGCATCGTTAAGATAAGCGATGAAGTACCGATACTATGCTCTCAAACAAACTTCGCGACATACGACTTAATCCTAGTAGGCTTAGCAGCTAAGTATCTGGCATCTCATATAGGTTTATCTGAGGATGAGAGTATGGATGCTAGAGAATTATCGGTATTCACGAATAAATCTGAGAAGACTATTAGGAATATCTTACCGAAGCTCTTAGATAGAGGGCTAGCTAAGAGGACGGAGAAGGGTAGGTATGCGATCACGGTATCAGGGCTTAGGAGAGTTGAAGAGTTATTAGCAAGCAAGACTAGCTAGAAAAATCTACATCCTCTCTAACGGTCTTATGCCTAGTATCCTGAGTGCAGAACCTAATGTAGATTTAAACGCGTATACAAGTTTTAACCTAGCTATCTTCAATTCTAGAGGTTCAGCTTTAAGTACTGGAAGCTTATCGTAGAATGAGTTAAATTTCATAGCTAACTCATTAGCATACTCTGCAACTATATGTACGGCTAGGTTTTCTGAAGAGTACCATATGATCTCAGGATACTTAGAGATATGTATTAGTAGATCCTCCTCTAACCTATCGTTTAGTATGGTTGGATCGAAATCTGCATAGATATAATCTACATCAGCCTTAGATAATATACTAGATGATCTAGCGTATGCATACTGTAGGAATGGACCGCTATTCATCTCGAAGTTTAAAACCTTATCCCAACTAAACACTATATCCCTTTCAGGTGATACGCTAATTAATGCATACTTAACAGCTCCTACAGCTATAGCTTCAGCTATCCTCTCAGCCTCCCTAGGATCGATATTAGGCGAACGTTTCCTAACCTCTGTTAAAGCTCTAACTCTAGCTTCATCCAAGACATCATCTAACGTTACTATACGTCCCCTCCTACTAGACATTCTATAACCTGGAAGCTTTACGAGACCGTAGAATAGAGGTTTATACCTATCTAAAACCCTATCTACGCCTAGAGCTGAGAGAGTTATCATAAGCTGTATTTGAGGTAGCTTCTGATCCATACCTATTACGGTTATCGATAAATCGTACTGCTTAAGCTTACGGAAGGCATAAGCTATATCTCTCGTAGTGTATAGTGTCGTACCATCAGCTCTTGTAAGGGTTAGTGAAGGTAACTCTAATCCTATATCTATACGTTCCTCTAATCCTAGATCCCTAGCTGCTTCAGCTACATCGAATATTAAAGCCCCCTCCTCTAACCTACAGTATGACGTAGATTTCAACATCGATAGTATCCTATCCACTTCACCGCTCCATACAATATCACTCTCCCAATCCCATGAATCAAAATCCACATCTACACGCGATAAAGTCTCTTTAAACCCTTCTAAACATAGTGTTACAACCTCCCTAACGATTCCAACTATATCCTCATCTAAACGCTTCTCGTATAACCTGTTTATCTCAGCTATCCTCCCCTCCGGATCTTTATCCGACTCGATAGATTCTAGAAGTCTATCAAAGAGCTTCTCATTTCTACTCCTAAGCTCCGCTGCTATAGCTACCCATTCATCTAATCGCGATGAGATCTTCATATACTCATCTTCGGATTGCTTAGATCTACACGACTCTAGCTCAGATTTAAGACGTCTAATCTCTAGTATACATGATATCGAAGCATATATGTAGCCTAAGAAGCTATCAGGCTTCTCTTCGAATCTAGGTTTACCTAGAAGATTGTAGCCGTAGGCTAGTATCGATACCTGCCTACCTACATCATCTATGTAGAAGTGTCTATGGACATCATAACCTCTAGCCTCTAGTAGTGCTGCGATAGAATCACCTAGGAAGCTATTCCTAGCATGACCTATACCTATGGGGTGTATAGGATTCACACTCGTATGCTCTACTATAACTCTTAGCCTCCTATCCGATTCTAATCGACCCCACTCCACACCTAGAGCTTGTATAGATGATATGAGGAGTTTGAAGAAGCTAGGTTTATCTAGGTAGAAGTTGAGGTAGCCTGGGCTAGCTACATCTACTTTAGCGATAAACCTTCTATCAGCTGTATCTATTCTAGATTTCACTTCTAAAGCTAGATCTTGTGGGTTTAAGCCGGTTTTTCTAGCTAGCATCATACATATAGGAGTGGATAACTCACCGTATATGTGGGATGGTGGGGATTCGAATACTATATCAGTAGGCTTTATATCGAAACCTGATAGTGACTGGTATACTAGGTATCTACATTCATCTTCGAATAGCTTCCACGGTCTTCTCGAAACCTCTATGATTCCATACCCCCTCCTTCGATCATCCACTAATCATCATGATATCTAGGTAGATCGTTTATTTAGGGCTAGCTTAATAATTTATAAGGCTTTACACTCCTACTACGTGTTATAGTTTTGTCAGGAATACTTACTCATCACCCTAAGGATATACCTGAACGCTTAAGATCTGGAGGCTTTAAGATAGCTGTAGTCGGGTATGGGGGTTCAGAGACCCCGTTAGCATATGCTTATGGTAGGATAGGTGCTCACGTATCTATAGTCGATATAGACGTATGCTCTACCGAAATGTTCATCAAGATGATAGCTGGAAGTAGGTATGCCCTAGCTATTTCTAGACTAGTGAGGAGCGGAGGATTACGTATAGCTTCTAATAGAATCGAAGCTATAGCTGAAGCGGATATAATAGATATATTCGCACCAGTAGCGCTCTCTGGATTAGGTAGGCCAGATTACTCTATACTCCATAGGCTATCTGAGGAGGTTGGTAGAGGGCTTAGCGAGGGGAAGCTAGTTATCTCTAGTACGATTACACCTCCAGGTATAACAGAGGATGTTATAGCAGATGTACTCGAGAAATCTTCAGGATTAAAGGCTGGCTATAACTTCGGTCTAGCTTATAGCCCCTACGAACCCCTACAGGTGGAGAAGAGTGATTCTACTATTAAGATTCTAGCAGCTACGGATAAAAGGAGTCTAGATATCGCTGAAGCTATAGTAGACACAGTATACGGTTGTAGAATTCTGAAAGTAGATGGTATAAGATGCGCCGAAGCTATAAAGCTGTTCGATATAGCTTCGAAATACATACTCTACGCTTTTACATACGAGCTTCTAAGAGTCTGTGATAAGATTGGTTTAGATCGTAGTTCTCTAAACTATACTATGGAGAGTATATATCCATACCTATATCAGCTTCTACCTGTTTGGATGCATTTCTCAGATAACGCGAAGCTTCTTATGGATCTATGTGAAACCTATAAGCTTAAACCTAGGATACTATACGCAGCTTTAAAAGTAGGTGAGGATATCCCTGGGATATACATATCTATGATTAGGGAAGCTGCTAAACGTATAGATAAACCTCTTAGGAGATGTAGAGTTTCGTTGATAGGATTACCTGGTAAAGCATGTATAGGATATAGTGTAGATAATCCTCTACTTACTATCCTAGCTTCAAGACTTAGGAGGATGGGTGTTTCAGTAAAGATTTTCGATCCATATGGATCTGGAGGGGGGCTTGATAAACTCGGAGTCAAGGTATCTAGGAGGATAGAGGAGTGTTTAGAGGATACCGATATAATACTTATACTACCTGAATCTAGATCTATGAAAACAGCTATCACGAGGAAGCTTGGTATAGCTAAAGCTTTAACTCAGACAACCCCGGTTATAATAGATCTAGCTGGGGTTATAGATAGAATCGAAGCATCTAAACTAGGCTTCATATATCTGGGATTAGATGGTGCTCCATCTTGGGAGATAGGTTGAAGGTTGCTCTCATAGGATGTGGATCTTGGGGTAGTAATCATGCTAGAGTATACTTTGAACTCGATGATTTATGCGAGCTTACAGCCGTATGCGATATAGATAAGATTAGGGCTGAGAGGATAGCTAGAAAATATGGTTGTAAAGCTTATACGGATTATAAGGAGCTTATAAGTGAATGCAGACCTGAAGCTGTAAGTATATGCACACCTTCATCTACACATTTCGAGATAGCGTATGATATAGTTAGGAAGGGTATAGATACGTTAGTCGAAAAGCCTATGTGTACATCCGTAGGCGATGCTTTAAAACTTGTATCAGAAGCTGAACGTATGGGTGTGGTATTGATGCCTGGACATATAGAGTGCTTTAACCCTGGAGTTAGAAGGATTAAATCGATGATAGATGAGGGGAGGCTAGGTGATATACTCATGATTACAGCTAAGAGAGTTTCATACTGGCCTGAAAGGGTAGGGGATGTAGGGATAGTTATGGATACAGTGATACATGATGTATACGTATTTAGATACCTATTATCGGAGAATCCATATGAAGTCTACGCTTTAGCAGGTAGACTTATGCATAGATTCGAGGATTATGTAGGAGTAATCCTAAGATATGGGGAATCGATAATAGGCTTTATAGAAGCTAACTGGATGACACCTAGAAAAGTTAGAAATCTAACTATAACAGGTAGTAATGCTATAGTCTCTCTAGACTATCTAACACAAGAGATAGTATACGAGAATAGAGACTCCATAGTTACACCTATAGCTAGATGGGATGAACCCCTAAAGATAGAGCTTAGACATTTCATAGAAGCATCGCTAGGTAAATGTAAGCTAGAGGTAACAGGATACGATGGGTTAGAAGCTTTAAAGATCTGCGAAGCTATACTAGAATCTAGTAGGATGCGGAAGCCTATAAGATTCGAAGGGTGAATATATTTGAAGAGGAGGCTTATGGAATACCTAGCATGCCCAATAGATAAACACCACCCACTAGACTTGATAGTATTCGAAGAGGATGGAGAAGAGATAAAGGAAGCTATCATAATATGCTGGAAGTGTAGGAGGTACTACCCGGTTAAGGATGGAATACCAGAAATGCTTCCAGATCAGCTTAGAGATAGGAGGGAGGATACGGCATTCCTAGAGAAATGGAAGGATAGGATACCTAGAGAAATACTCGAAGAGGGAAAGCCATACCCTCTAAAGAAGTAAAAGTTTTAGCTTAGAATCCTAGATAATATATAGGTAAGCTTAGGAAAGCCCGGTGGTGCAGCCTGGTAAGCATGGAGGCCTTTGGAGCCTCCGACGGGAGTTCGAATCTCCCCCGGGCTATCATCAAGTCTCGCTTTAATATCGATTATCTATATGCGATCGCTGGGTGTTTACACCTAAGGTAGAGGAATATTATCGGTATTAGCATGGATATCGTAGAATTTATTGTGCTGATCTATTCGAGCAGTCTTTTATATCGTGATCGATTTTCTGATCATTTTTACTCAGAATGTTTATTTCAAATAGCCATACCGTGATTGTAGTGAGGTGAGAATTATATGAAGGAGATTGTTTGCGATAGATTATCCAAGGATTATAAGGGTAAGAATACTATTAGAGCTCTAGATAGTGTAAGCCTTAGTGTTTCGAAGGGTGAATTCTTCGGGTTCCTCGGTCCGAATGGTGCTGGTAAGACTACTCTCGTAAGGATTCTAGTTACTCTTTTAAAGGCTTCCAGTGGGTATGCTTGGATCGGTGGATACGATGTGGATAGGGAGGAGGAGAAGGTTCGTGAGATAATAGGCTACGCTGGGCAGGATTCTGAGCGTTCAGCCTATTTTAGACTTACTGTTAGGGAGAATCTCCTCTACTTCGCTCACGCACTTAGGGGTATTCCGAGAGGTATAGCGAAGGAGAGGATAGAGTATATAGCATCAGCTATAGGATTCGATAGTAAGCTAGATAGGCATTTCATAGCTTTATCAGGAGGAGAGAAGCAGACGGTGATAGTTATAAGAGCTATAATCCATAATCCAGAAGTATGCTTCTTAGATGAGCCATCGAAAAGCTTGGATCCGGTAACCGCGCGTAGAGTTAGAAGCTTCTTAAAAGATTATGCTAGAGAGAATGGTATTACTATCTGTTTAACAACGCATAATATGCTTGAAGTAGAGGAGGTATGCGATAGGATAGCTTTCATAAATCGTGGTAAGCTCGCTTTTACAGGAACCCCTATCGAGTTTAAGAAACAGGCGGTTATGAAGGAGATTATAGAGATAAGTACTAGTAGACTCGAGGATAGCGTAGAGTATAGGCTTCTCAAAGTTCATGGGGTATCGAATATAGTTTACCATAACAACGTCACTAGATTGTATTGTGAGGATGCATTCAATATACTTCCAGAAATTCTAAGAGTTATGAAGGAAGCTGGGTTTAAAGCTCCGGTAAGGATTGCCGAGCCTTCACTCGAGGATGCATTCGCATTCTTCGTTAACGGAGGGAGGGAGTGATGGAGAGTGTAACTAGTATATCTAGGATCTTCTACATGGCTGTCTGGCGCAACCTTATAACTTTAACACGGTATAAAGTAAACCTTCTATTCTCGATTATAACGAGCGCCTTATGGGCTTCAGGTATGCTACTCTTCTCGCTAGCATTCGATTCTTCGATACTTGGGAGAACAGTTGGGACTACAAACTATGTTGCATTCATAGTCTTCGGAGTAAGTTTCCAAAGCTGGCAGGGAACAGCGCTTTGGGGTGCATCAAGCATGCTTCAAAGCGAGCTTAGCACTGGACAGATAGACTATACCTTCACATGTCCATTCTCACGTTACCGATATATAGTGAGTAACGTAGCTGCTCTAGCAATTCAAGACTCTATATTCTTCCTACCAACATTCTGCGTAGGTCTATGGCTAGCGATTACGACGTTAACATTTCACGGCCTCCTCTTAGGTTTACTCTCAGTAATACTCTCTGTAGCAGCGCTGGTTCAGTTTGGAGTAATCTTCGCTGCGCTTACACTTAGATATAGACAGGTAACAGCAGTATTCAGCTTCTTCAACTTCGTCATACAGATGCTCTCAGGGATGTTCATCCCGATACAAATACTCCCAGCTCTACTACAAATCATAGGGTTCAGTATTCCAGTAACCTTCGGAATGGATTTGCTAAGACACTATGTAATGGGTACACTTACTATATTCGATCCTATAAACGAATGGATTATACTCCTAATACAGCTAGCCTTACTCAGTTTGATAGCTAAAATCGTAGTATCCTATCTCGAAGTTAAAGCAAAGGAGAAAGGGCTGCACTATATCTAGTTATATCGAGGCTAATCGAAGTAGGAGGTTATGAAATCCTAGGATGAGGGCTTCATAGGGTAGTGGATTCTAAAACAACTATATCCTTCACTTTTCTCTAATCGATTTAGGTATTCTTATCTCTATAACCCCGTTTTTATACCGGGTTTTCGCTCTATCTATATCAGCCTTTACCGGAAGCTTAACCTCTCTACGATATCTCCCATCCAAGGTATCAGCGCTTATAATCAGAGTTTCCCCCTCCTCATAGACTTCTATACCCTCCTCTTCTACACCCGGTAATTCAGCTATGACGTAGATTTCATCATTTGTTTCGATTATATCTACGAAAGGCTCCTGATCATCTTCTACAACTGGTTTAATATCGGTCGGCTTAATATCCCTAGACTCGTAGACTTCTACCCTACCATCCGGCTTAACCTCTATACGATAACTATAGATGGATGGCTTCCCATCATCTGATATATCACCTACTAGCTTACGCTCTTCTCCACCTCCTTCTGAGGTTTGGGAGAGGAAGGCTTCGAACTCCTCCTTCATCATCCTCTCTATCTCAGCGAATATCCTATCTATATCTTCGAAGAATCGATGCCTCCTTCTAAACCATTCTGGAAGATCTTCTTCAAAGGACATCCTCCCATCCTAGCTTAACCGTACAGGATATTTATTTAAAAATTTTACGGTGTATAGATTCTTCTAAGTTTACCTCAATTTCAGTATCCTAGCTATATTAGCATTAGGATCTATCCTAGGTATTATCTTACCACTCCTAGATGTTAGTAGAGTAGTTACACCCGGTCCATGCCCTGATATAACGCAGTCTGTATGCACGATTACCCCTATGGTAACAGCTCCTCTAAGATATATGTGGCCGTAGCTACTATCAGCATCCACTATCGCTACTAAATCCCCCAATCTTAAATCCTCAAGCCCATACTCTCTAACTACCGATTCATCGAATAGCTGGATATCGTAGTCCCCGGAATATGCTTGATCTACACCGAGACCTGAACCCATTATAGATGCTGGTACTATATGTGTTACAGGAAGCTCTATCCTATCACCTATAGGCTTAGGATCCAATGCTTCTAAAAGCTTCGGATCCATATTCATAACCTTTATATCAGGGTAATCGATTAATTCTAAACCTACACCGAAAGCTTTTACGAGGATTTTATCACCGATAACCAGCTTCTCTAAAACATCCTCTGGAAAATCTACGAGTACATGCTCTATACCCCCATGCTTCCCTACCACCACACCCCTAGACCCCTTAGCATCACCAGAAGCTACTATAGCTTCGTTACCTATGCATGCTAGAATGTTTAAAGCCATATTAGCTTCATCACTCTCCCTATTCCTAATACTTACACCAGGCTCTACATGATCTGCAGCCCAGCCGATAGCTGGATCGCCAACCCTAACATTATACGTTATCCCGCCGACACCTGGAAGTACTACAGGTTTACCATCAGATGTTATCCTATATGGGGTTCTACGGAAGATAGGGTTTGAAACCTCACCTAAGACCGATACCTTAACAAGCTTATCTAGATTAGTCCTAAGCATACCAGATAGCCTCAGATGATTAACCATCTACTAAACGATTTATGTTTTACGATCGATAGATAGAGTTTGTTGAAGAAGTTATAAGATATCTAAGGGTGCTAGGCTCCTATCCAGGATGCTTCATAAAAATCTTTGAAAGTATATTTTAGAGGGGTGCTATAGAGATCCTCCCATCTAGGTCGAGGTATCCCTCGATTAACTAGTTATAAGTTAGCTTTATCTTTATTCGATTGATCTATCGTCGATAGATTGAGTAGATTATTAGCGAGGGTAGATACAGTTTGACTGTATGGTTTCCAGAGATAAAGTTTCCTAGAATGGCTTTGATACGTCAGATTATCGATTCTCCTAAACTCGATGATTTCGTATCAGAGATAAGACGTGAACTAGGTAGGATAGGATTGAGGAGTATGGTTAAGCCTGGTATGAGAATAGCTATTACAGCTGGTAGTCGTGGAATAGCGCATTACCCCGAGATTCTAGCTACGATAGTGGATGAGGTGAGGAAGGCTGGTGGCATCCCCTTCCTAATCCCTGCTATGGGTAGTCATGGTGGAGCTACTGTTGAAGGTCAATTAGAAGTTTTAAGAGAGCTGGGTATAACCCCTGATAGGGTTGGTGCACCCATACTCGCTACTATGGAGGTTGAGGAGGTAGGTAGGATAGATGGAGGTATACCTGTATATGTCGATAAGTATGCTGTCAAAGCTGATGGTATAATAGTTGTCGGACGTGTTAAACCTCATACAGATTTCAAGGATAGGATAGAGAGTGGGTTGATGAAGATGATGGCTATAGGTCTTGGAAAGCATAAGGGTGCTGAAACTATACATATGTATAAATCTGAAGGCTACCATAGGCTAATACCCTTAGCAGCTAGGTTAATCATGGAGAAGCTACCGATACTATTCGGTTTAGCTATAGTCGAGAATGCCTTCCACGAGATAGCTATAGTGAAAGCTATAGAGCCTAAGGATATAGAGGAGGAGGAAGCTAAGCTTCTAGAGAAGGCTAAGGAGCTCCTCGCTAGGATACCATTCAAAGATATCGATGTACTGATAGTCGATGAGATAGGTAAGGATATAAGCGGTGCAGGTATGGATACTAACGTGGTAGGGAGATTCTGGCTTCCAGGTGAAAGCGATCCGCGTACACCTAGCATAAAGGTTATAGTCGTCCTAGATCTAACAGAGAAGAGTCATGGAAATGCTGTAGGTATAGGATTAGCGGATATAACTACGGAGAAGCTTGTTAGAAAGATAGATTATCGATCCACATTCATAAACTCTCTTACCAGCGGTCATACTATAACAGCTAAGATACCTATATTCCTACCGACAGATCGAGATGCGGTAGCGGCAGCGTTATACCTATGTAGACCCATCGATCCTAGGGAAGCTAGGGTTGTAAGGATAAAGAATACCTTAGAACTCGAGAGGATATGGATATCTGAAAGCCTATACGATCTAGTCGTAAAGGATCCGATGTTTAAGGGTAGGATAGAGGTTTTGAAAGAGCCTGAGGATATGGTATTCGATGAACATGGAGATATACTTCCGAAACACTACTAGCACAGTTCTAGAGTATACAGGATGGTGGGGCCGACCGGATTCGAACCGGCGACCTGCGGGTTTACCCGTGCTCCAGCTTCATCTTCATCCCTTATGGTCTGCAAACCCGCCTATCTAGCACCCTGGAGCCCTTAACGGGGTTCCGGCATACACCTGGAACCCTGCCGTCCTGCCTCTCCAGTAACCCTACCACTAGTACTAGTGGTAGGGTTAAGGCTGGACTACGGCCCCACCGTATTAGGAGTAGATGCTTCTCTCTCTATTAAAGTTTTGATAGCCTAGGTTTTCGATACTACCATAGAATCTCTTCTTCAAATCTAGCTTCTAAAGGTAGCTCTCTTAGTATTAGATCTCTTATAGCGAATCTTATCGCTTCAGCTCTATTAGGGTATAGCTTCAATTCCACTAGTCTATCTAAAGCTTTAATGTATGCTTCAGGTATGTATATACTGACAAGCTTCATATAGCAGCACCTCGGTTATCCGGTTACATTTCTAGTAGGTTTATTCTACTGAAAAATGTTGGTAGTTACCCCGTATTACCGTCTAAACATAGGTTTTAAAAAGCGTAGGTATACCTGTATAGAGGTAGCTTATACTATCCTAGTATCCAATCGATAATCGTATACCCACCCTCTTTTCATCTATCTAGGATAAAACCTCTCCTAGAAGGTGGTAGGGATAAGCTTCGACTACCCTAACCCTTACTCTATCCCCTAGCTTAATACTATCATCTTTAAGTACTATAGGTTTATACCAGGCGTTCCTAGCTATCATACTTCCAGGTTTTAAACCCTCCTCATCTACTATTACCTCTCCACTCCACCCCATCCATAGACGTCTATTCCTAGATAGAGCTACCTCCCTCGCTATATCTGAAGCTATACGGCTACGCTCATCTATAACCTTCGATGGAAGAGGCTTCATCCTAGCAGCTTCAGTCATCGGTCTAGCTCCGAATTTGGATATATTAACTGAATCGAATTCAACCATCCTTATAAGATCTATAGTAGATTGGAAGTCTTCCTCACTCTCCGATGGGAATCCAACTATTATATCAGTAGCTATGGATAGCTTATCTACACCACTCCTAAACCTATCCACTATCTCCAAGTACTCCTCTACCGTATACATTCTACGCATAAGCTTCAAAATCCTATTACTACCAGATTGTACTGGTAGATGTATGAATTTAAAGCATTTATCGCTGGTTAAGCATTCTATAAGATCCTCGATCATAGGCTTCACATAGTATGGGTTCATCATACCTATCCTCACGTAGAAATCTCCTTCAAGCGATAGTATACGCTTCAGTAGATCTGTAAGCTTCAATCCTATATCTAATCCGTAGCATGCGTTATCTTGACTCGTAATCCATATCTCTCTACAACCATCTGCTATAGCTCTCCTAGCCTCCTCGACTATCATATCGGGGGGATAGCTTACGAGTCTACCTCTAGCTAGCTTTACCTGGCAGAAGCTGCATGCACTTAAGCATCCCTGAGCCACCTCTACTATACCTACGATAGGATTACGTCTAACCCTAGGTAGACATATATTATAGCCTTCACGCTCTAGGAATACAGCCCTCCCACCTTCTAAAGCTATCCTTACAGCATCGACTATCCTAGATATAGATGATGGACCTATAAGCGAAGCTCTAGGATTCAACCTCTCTATAACACTCCTCTCCACGACTGGCATACATCCAGCTACCACTAGTGGTTTACCCTCCTCCGTAAGCTTAGAGATCCTGTAGATCATCCTATGCTCGGTAGGATTCTTAACTATACACGTAACTATCACGTTAACATCAGATCCCCTACTACTAGATACTATACGATAACCAGCTCTAGATAGTAGACCTTGCATAATCTCTGCTTCAGCTATACTCGAACTACACCCATAAACCTCGAAATAGACGTTAACCATAGCTATCCTATAATCAACCCCCACCTATAGGCGGTATGATAGCTAGTATATCCCCATCCCTAACACTGGTAGTCGAAGCCCTAGATCTATCTATACCTACACCGTTTAAGACTAGGTATAGCCTCTCCTCCCTAAGATTCTCCTCTAGATATCTACGAAATTCTCCGCCAAACCTCTCGCTAAGCTTCTCTACAACATCCTCTACAGTAGATCCATCACCTACCTCTATAGATACCTCCCTAGAACCAGCTATCTCCCTAAGCCTAGCGAATAGTCTAACCTTAACCTCCATACCGTGATATTATCATCACAGGATCTTAGAGATAAGAGTTTACCATACGATAGCCAAGTTTAAGCTAGATATTTATGAAGGAAATATTTTTAGGCTTTTAATCAAGTGTTATCGATTATCCGTGGATAAGCATGCTATCTATAAGAGAGATAGAGAGGAGGCTCATAGATTTTCTAGCATCATCGTTTATAGATTTCAGATCGATAGATTCTTGGATACATAACGGCTCGAGGATAACCCTCCCATACTTCCTACGAGTCTCACCGGATGATATACTTAGATTCGAGAATACGTTGAATCTAGATAGTATAGGTGGAGCTAGATGGCTTCTACGCATAGATATAACCGGTAATGGTCTACTAATAGTGGATGGCAAACCCTACCAGGGTATAGATAACTATCATCGTATAGCTATACTAGAGCCTGGTATTAGACATATAGCTCTAGAATCATCATCGCGTAGGTTATTCGGTGAGAATCCATGGATGTTCTCATTCATAGCTTCGAATACATCCGCCGTACTATGGGATGAATTCTCACTAGCTCTAACCCTCATAGATCTACTATCCCTCTCCCAGAGTTGTAGAGATATAACGCCATACCTATCCAAAGCCGCATCCTACATAGATCTAGCACCTAGCGTATCGCAGTTATACGCTCTAGCTAGAACACTCTACGGATTCCTATTCATAGAAGGATCACCAGAGTATAGCGCGTTAAGATGGGATGTAGGCTATATAGCATCAGTATATGGTGAAAAGGTTATCGATGGAACGCTAGAGGATATACCAAAGCCTAGTATCGACGAGGTACGTGAAACTGGGAGGAGTGTATTAGAAGCTTTAAACGATATACTCGTAGATGATGATAGGGATGGAGCTATCTACCTATTCGGTCATAGCCATATAGATACAGCTTGGCTCTGGCCATTCAGCGAGACTAAGAGGAAGATTAAGAGAACATTCTCAACCATAGCTAGATTAGCTAGCCTAGGCTATAGGTTCACATATGTTCAGAGCGGGGCTCAAAACTATCGATGGATAGAGGATGATGAAGCTCTATTCGATACGGTGAAGAGGATGGTGGAGGATGGTTTATGGCTTCCTGTAGGCGGTATGTGGGTTGAATCAGATACACAGCTAATCTCAGGTGAATCCCTAGCTAGACAATTCCTATACGGGCAGAGGTATTTCGAAGAGAAGTTTGGTAGAAGGTGTAGGATAGGATGGCTTCCAGATAGCTTCGGATTCTCAGCTCAGCTACCTCAGGTTATGCGTAAGAGTGGTATCGAGATATTCGTTACACATAAGGTTATGTGGAACGATACTAATGAATTCCCCTATCATGCATTCATATGGGAGGGTCTTGATGGGAGTAGAGTATTAGGTCATATAATAGTATCATCATATAACGGTATCGTAACGGCTTCAGAGCTCTACAATATGTGGAGTAGGTATAAGCAGAAGGGTATAGCACCTGCAGTATACTCCTATGGCTATGGTGATGGTGGTGGCGGACCGACCTTCACTATGCTAGAGAGGTTGAAGATATTGAAGAAGTTGAGATTCCTACCTAGACTTATCGATTCCCCGAGTGAGGATGAGTATATAGAAGCTTTAAGAAGGGTTGGAGAATCCCTACCTGTATGGAGGGGTGAGATATACAACGAGTATCATAGAGGAGTCTATACTACGAATATACGTATTAAACAGCTTATGAGTAGAGCTGAATGCGAAGCTATATGGGCTGAAACAGTATCTACCATAGCTGATATACTAGGGGTAGCAGTATACCCATACATAGAGGTTAAGGATGCATGGGAGAGGATACTTAGATGCCAATTCCACGATGTACTCCCAGGCTCATCGAATAGGGAAGTTTACGAAGAAGCCTACGATGATCTAGGTAGAGCTTTAGAGAATCTATCTAGGATAACAGAATCCTCGCTTATGAGTATAGCTAATTCTATAGATGCTAGAACTGGCTGTATAATAGTTTTCAATCGTCTACCATGGATGGTTAAAGCTATCCTAGAGCTTCCTAAATCCTTCTACGAAACCTACGATGGTAAGCCTGTGGATACGCAGTTAATGGATAACTATTCTATAATCCTAGTAGATATACCGCCGCTAGGATATACTACCCTAATACCTGTAGAGAAAGGCTCTACGGCTAGCGGTGTTATAGTAGAGGAGGTATCCGACGGCGTTATCCTAGAGAACGATTACCTAAAGGTTAAGATAGATCGTGAAGGATATATCGAGAGTATATACGATAAGGAGCTTAGAGAAGAGTTTCTCTCAGATATAAGTAACGTTATCGAGATTCATGTAGATAAGCCTGGACGCTTCGATGCATGGGATATAGAGAAGACAGCTGTAGAAGCTCATGGTGTAAAACCAGAGGTGGTGGAGGGTGCTAGTATAGTTATGAAGGGTCCGATAGCTGCTAGGGTTAGGAGCCGGTATAGGTATAGAAGCTCCACCATAGATCAGTATATAACGATGTATAAGGGTTCTAGACTTATAAGAGTGGATGTGGAGATGGATTGGTGTGAGAAGAATCGTCTAGTTAAAGTATGGTTTAAACCAGATGTGAAAACTGATCATGCATACTTCGAGATACCATTCGGCGTAGTCGAGAGATCTGCTATAATAAGAGATTCTCGTGATGAAGCTATGTTCGAAGTACCTGCGCTTAGATGGATGGATATATCAGATGGATGTAAAGGTTTAGCTATAATATCCCCGGATAGGCATGGATATACTGTTAGAGATGGTAGGATAGGTTTAAGCCTAGTTAAATCACCATCCATGCCTAACCCATGGTCTGATCTAGGATTCATAAAAGCTACATACTATGTATACCCGCATCAAGGTGATTATAGAGTTGGGGAGGTTTATAAGAGAGCATACGAGGTTTGGAGTGGAGCTAGATGGGTTACTAAGGATAGTATTGGAGGATTCCTACCACCTACAGGTAGCTTCATAGAGGTTCCGAATGGTGTTGTAATAGAGTGTATTAAACTTAGCGAGGATAGGAGGGGTATCGTAGTTAGATTATACGAAGTAGATGGTAGTGGGAAGAGCTTCGATCTAAAATTACCCGGATACTTCGATATATACGAATCGAATATACTAGAAGATATAGTGGAGAGGATAGCTACGAATAAGGATACTGTAAACCTAAGGTTTAAGCCATTCGAAGTGAAAACTATAGTATTATCGAGAAGCTTCTAGCATATATCCCGTCGATCCCCTCCTATTAGCGAAGAATATTTATACTAGGCGACTCTACGTACGGGTATGCCTCGATCCTCAATCTCTCGATAAACTCTCCTACACCTATATCCCTATCTAAGCTTATACGTATAGTTTTCATCGATTTAGGTATCAGATCTACATAGTTATCTTCGAGGAATGCTTCCACACCCTCCAAGCTTATAGCTAAGCCTTTAACATATACATCGGATTCTACCGATAGGGTATACGACCCACCTCCGCTACGATCTACGTATACGTTTATCCTAGGTTTCGGTAGATGTACGTATTTCGGTTTAGAAGCCATCCTAACATCCTCGTATACAATCCTACCATCAGCTATAAGCTTAACGACGTATATCCTATCATCCGCTACCGGTAGTTTATCGATAGATCTCTCGATAACCTTAGTAGAGCTGTAGCTAGCTACTCCTACATCTATACACTCTGAGTAGTAGATCGATCCGTAGAAATCCATAACGTAGAATACCAGCGTAGCTTTAAGATATCCAGGAGTTTCGTTAACTATGTAAACGGCTATCCTACCATCCCTAATCTTCGTAAAAGCTATCCTAGGTTTGAAAGATCTCTTAACATAGTAGTATGATGGTTTAGGATTTAGATCATAATCTATCAAGCTCCAGCTTAGTACAGGCCAGCAATCGTTCAACTGCCATATCAAGCATCCGCTAGTCTTATACATTAAACTCCTCCAATGCTCAACCCCCTCTCTCAAAGCCTCACCCTGATTCAGCTGACAGTATAGTGTGAATAGCCTCATATCATCTGGGACAGGGTAGTATGCGGATAGGAATCTATACAATCTCTCCAAACCCTCAACCTGCTTCTCATGCGCTTCCACAACCCTACTATACGGTTTAGCATCCAATCCTATATACCTCTGTATAACCTTCAAGCTTGGCGGAGCCTGCCATCCAAACTCGCTTATAAACCTACCCTCATCATCAAGATATCTCTCATAGCTATACCATCTGCTCCATACATCCCAGTTATGTCTATCACCCTCGTATGGACTGTTAGGATCATCACCTCCATAGGGGCTGCTAGGCCAGTATGGTCTAGTAGGATCTAACCTACTACACACTTTTGGAAGTATCTCATCGTATATAGGAGCACCTAGTAGCCTACCCCTACTACGCCAAGCCATATGGTATATCCATTGATTCTCGTTATTACCACACCATAAGACTATGCATGGATGCCTTCTAAGCCTTCTAACAACCTCCTCAGCCTCCCTCTCAGCCTCTCTTAGAAACCAATCCTCCTCAGGATACTCTGCGCATGCATACATGAAATCCTGCCACACCATGATGCCAAGCTCATCACATAGATCGTAGAAGTAGTCATCCTCATATACGCCTCCACCCCAAACTCTAAGCATATTCATACTAGACTCCCTAGCCATCTCTAGTAGACGACAGTAACGTTCCCTAGAAACCCTAGGTAGAAATGAATCTGCAGGAATCCAGTTAGCACCTTTACAGAATACTGGTAGATCGTTTATCTTGAATAGGAAGCTTCTACCCTTCTCATCAAGCTCCTGTATAAGCTCCACCTTCCTAACACCTATCCTCGTATATGCTTCATCTACCATAGATCCGCTATCATACAGTTCTACTCTTAGATCGTATAGGTTCTGTTCTCCATAACCGTTAGGCCACCATAGCCTAGGCTTATCAAGCTCGATTATACATGATAAATCGCTCCTACCATGTTCGACGTAATCCTCAGTATATGCTTCAACCCTACTACCATAACCCTCTACTACGAATCTAACCCCAGCTTTAAATCTACGATAAGCATAGACCTCAGCAGTAAGCTTCAAGATAGCTTTATCCCTAGATACTTCCAACGGTAGAGCTGCTACATAGCCTAGCCTACCCTTATCGTATCCGATCAGCTTTACACTACGCCATATACCTATAGCTGGGAGTCTAGGACCCCAATCCCATCCGAAGGAGTATTGAGCCTTCCTTATATACGGTCTAGATCTATGGAATGCGCTATTCAGAACCCCATACTTCTGACGATATCTATCCGATAACTCATCAGCATACCTACCTGGAGGCTTAAACCTAACGACTATAGTATTCCTACCAGCTCTAAGTATATTCTTCACATCGAATATCCATGGTGTAAACATATTGTATGCTTCACCAATCCTAACACCGTTAACCCATATGGTAGCTATCGTATCGAGGCCTTCGAAGATAAGCTCTACACAATCCCTCTCTAAAAGCTCGCTAGGAGCTTCGAAATCCCTCCTATACCACCACTCAACATCCTCAACCCATCTAACAGCATCCTCGTTCAAACCATAGAATGGATCAGGTATTAAACCGTTTCTAATCAAATCTATATAGACTACCCCAGGCACCTCTGCTTGAATCCATCCATCTATCGGGTAATCTGGGTTACACGCACCCTCCTCCTCACCGTTAAGTTTAGGAAACCCTTTAAGTAACCATACCCCATCTAGCGAATACGTATATCTAGCCATACATATACGATGCTAACTAGCATATAGACTTAAACCTTCTAGTAGGAGTTTTAGAAATACCTAGGTAGGATATGATGGTAGCCTATGGGAGGCTATGATAGTATCTAACGGGTAGCGATGGATGCATACTGTTTCAAAGTGTATAACCCGTATAGTTTATCGATAGTTTCACGTATATCTTGTAATCTATAGATATCATCGAATCGTCCATCACCTATTACCCTACCGTGATCCAGTACTATCACTCTATCTACGTATCTCAGGGTTGTAGGCTTAGCGTTCACTACGATTATAGTCGAATCCTTAAGGTAATCGGCTATCTTAGATACAATCCTAGTCTCAGTCTCTGAATCGAAGTTTGTAAAGAGGTTATGTATAACGAGTATATCTGGTCTACTTATCAAGCCTCTAGCTACTATAATCTTACACCTATCAGTCTCAGGTATACTGAAATTCTGCTCACCTACCCTTGTATCTAGTCTAGACTGATACTTATCATACCTTAACTCGACTATATTCAGAACTCTCTCCAACTCCTCGCTAGGTATACTCCTTCTAAGAGTTATATTCTCTCGTATAGTCCCTGGGATAAGCCTATCACCTTCAGATACTAGTGTAACCCTACTCCTAAGTATATGTCTAGGTGTATCTAGCGAACCGTTAACAACTATCCTACCACTACTAGGCTCTATTATACCAGCGATTATCCTAGCTAGAGTCGATTTACCAGATTCAGCAGGACCGATGACAGCTATCCTCTCCCCCCTCTTCAAGCTGATCGTTAGAGGCTGTAGGACAACCCTACCATCAACAGAGTACGACACCTCTTCAAGCTTAACCTCATCTATACGTATAGACTCCCTAGCCTCTATACATACCTCAGATTCTAAAACTTCGTTCACCCTTACAGCAACTGGTGAAAGCTGACTAGCTACACTTAGACACCATAGGAGCCATGTAGTAGACCAGTATAGCGATGGTGATAGAGAAGCTACGGAAGCTATACTCCCAACACTCTCCTCACCTCTAAAAGCTAGTATAGCACCTATACCTACACCTGCTATAGGTCCGAAGTGTATAGCTATCCTGTTAAGTATCCAGTATATCCTCTCAGATTTTATCATAGCTACCACAGGCCCCCTCCATCTAGATACTAAGCGTCTAAACGATGCATAGTATAGCTTCTCGACGTGGAAGCTACCTATAACATCTAGATTCTCTATCGTACTCCTCGCAGACTCTGTTACAGCTCCATACAGCTCCCTCTCCACCCTCCTAGCCTTAGGTACCCTTCTTATATAGTAGATGTATGCAGCTAGATTGAATGGTAGGAAGCATGAGACTACCAGTAGTAGCCTAGGGCTTACGAATACTAGCGTAGCTAGAACAGATACTAGACCAGATAGATGGAGAGCTATCGATGGATATATAGACATAAGGTTTCCGATCAGGAATTCTACATCCGATAGTATCCTAGCTATAGCAGTTCCTGGAGGTATACTCCTACCCTTATCAGAGAATAGTAGCTTACCAAGCATACGGGATCTAATCGATGCAACCATATAGTTTATCCTAACCCATAGAGCTAGGTTTGAATAGTAGTCTATCGCTATTATACCGGTAGCGGTTCCAGCTAGCATAGCTAGATAGTATAGTAGGCTAGTAGTATTGTATGATGCTACATCATCTATAAGATACTTGAGTATCAACCCCTGGTAAGAGAATATCAGTGATTGAATTATCCATAGAGCCGATACTATAGTTAAAACCAGCTTAGATCTAGGCCATATATACCTACCGGTAAACGTTATTAGCGGAGACCTCCTTAGCCTATCGATTACGCTATTAGGCTTCAACTTTATCGAGATCGTAGACTCCATCAAGGTTTAAATCTAGCCATCTAGAGCGAGATAACATCGATAAAAGGTTTCTAGTATAACCCTATGTAGGTTTAGCAGATATAGAGCTTAGCTAAGATGCTGGGTGGAAATAGATATTAGGGTGTAGAGTTTAAATGCTTTAAGCAACATACTCTAGGTGATCTAGATGTATAGATATTCGAAGCTTAGCCTAGTAGTCATGATTATAGCTATACTAGCCTATACTAGTATATCTATAGAAGCCTACGATCATGGAGTCCATGGATCTGCTTCTATCAGTAGACGTGTAGAGATATTTCAGGGTGGATTTATACATATTTATGATGAGATAGAGTTCAAACCCTATACGCTTACAGCTAACATATCTCTTCAAGGATACCCTTACAACGGTATATTTAAGATCGATGTATACGATAAGCTTGGTAGGATATCGGGTTATAACCTATCCAACGGATCTCTAACAATATCTTTCGGTAAACCACTCGATGAGGGGGAGGAGGATACCATATACGTATCTATCGTGTATAGAGGTTTATTCGATTTCAAAACTAGAAGGGGGGAACCGTTAGAGGTAACTGTTATTATACCATCGATAATACCTCTATACATGAATACTACAATCTTCGATTTTAGAGTAGAGACTTTGAAAAGCTTCTCATGGACATCAGCTACCTATGAAAACTACTTATGGACAGGGTATGGTGAGGGATTCCTATCCTACCAAACTACCAACGTATCGAGTATACCTAGATTCTTCAATATAACTTTCAAAGGGAACTTTATATCAGCTGAGATCTTATCGTTTACGAAGGATGTATACGTAGGTTGGGATGGAGCGTTACGTATCGAATCCACCTATAGATTGAAGAGCTTATCGAATACATCCATACAGACTATAGATTTACCATTAATAGAGAATGCTACGAGAATAGATGCATACGATTTCCTCGGTAATCTCAGACCTATAAGCTATAAGAGGGCATACTCTATAGCCGAGGTTAATCTAAGATATCCGTTAGGCTATGGTGAGCATACATCCTTCACAATATCCTACGAAGCTTCTAGAGATTATGTAGATTTCAGCTTCCTATCGATCAATCAGAGGGTTAGGATACCGGTATACCTAGAGTATCCTTCGTATATAGGTAGGTATAGGATTAACGTTCACCTACCATGGACTGCTAGTATCGTAGATGTGTATATGGATGGGTTGAACGCATCTATAATAGATAGGGGTGGGGATAAGCTATCGTTAGAAATAGATTCTGAGAAGCTATCGAGTAGAGGATTCCTAACAATCTCGTTCAACTATACACCATTCACCGTGATCGGTAGGTATACAGGTATAGCGATAGCTATAGCATTGATAGCGTTAATACCGTTAAGATCTGTTAGAGCTAGGCTTAAAACTAGTAGGGAGGCTATAGCTAAACCAGCTATAGTTAAACTATTAGATGAGCTTTCTAAAGCATACGAGGATCTATTCTCTCTAGAAGATAGGGTAGATTCTATGATATACGATGCTCTACGAAGAGGATCGTACAGCGAGGTTAGGGATATTAGATCTAGGTATTCTAGGGATATGGAAGGTTTATGGAGGAGGATAGCTAGGATCGAAGAAGAGATAGCTAGATCAAACCCGAAAGCTAGATCTATGATATCTAAGATAAGGGAGGTATTATCGGAAGCAGATTTAGCTAAAGAACAGCTTGAGATAGCTAGAAGGAGGTATATGAGTAGAAGTATAGGTAGAGCAGCGTTAGAGAGATCTGAGAGGGATTATCGTAGGAAGATGGAGTCGGTTAGAGGTAGAATCGGAAGGATTATAGAAGATATGAAGGAGATACAACGTTAATTAAGTATATATACAATTATAGCTGGTATAATTCTACCGGAGGGGTGTAGGATGCTGTTAATAGGTGATAGATTCCCTGAGATAGAGGTTCAGACTACTATAGGTGTTATCAAGCTACCAGACTACTATGCTGGAAAGTGGTTTATACTATTCAGTCATCCAGCAGATTTCACACCGGTATGTACGACAGAATTCGTCGCATTCCAGAAGAGGTATGATGAGTTTAGGAAGCTGAATTGCGAGCTTATAGGGTTGAGTATGGATCAGGTTTTCGCACATCTAAAATGGGAGGAGTGGATTAGAGAGAAGCTCGGCGTAGAGATACAGTTCCCGATAATCGCTGATAATACCGGTGATATAGCTGCTAAGCTTGGTATGCGTCATAAGCAGGCTGCTGGAACACAAACTGTTAGAGCAGTATTCATAGTCGATCCTAAAGGCGTTATTAGAGTAATACTCTACTACCCTATGGAGCTGGGAAGGAATATGGATGAGATTCTCAGAATAGTGAAAGCTCTCCAAATCTCTGATAAAGGCTATGCTATACCAGCTAACTGGCCTAATAACGAGTTAATCGGTGATAACGTTATAGTTCCACCAGCGAGAAGCGTAGATATGATTAGGAAGAGGAGAGAGCAGGAAGCTGCTGGAGAGATAAGATGCTTCGACTGGTGGTTCTGCTATAGAAAACCCGAATAGAAGCCTATCCCCCTATCCTAGTCTACCTCTTTCTAGCTGATACGATCAGATCCTAGGCTCCTCTACATGAATTCTCCTATCACCCACTCCTTGAATTCCTCGTATGAACTGAATCTCCTACTATTATTCGGTCTCATCCATACACCGTTATATTCTATCTCCAGTCCAAACCAGTATCTGCTATGTAGGGCTTTAACAGTATCTATTGGTAGGAGCTTTATCATACCGTTTTCAGCTGTAATCGGCTCCCAGTCTACTATAGCTACAACCCCATCCCTATTCTTGAGTAGTACGCATGCATGGCTAGCTTCCCCACCTATAGTTATCGAAAGGTATGCTGCTGAGATATTTACACCGGTTATATCTGCGTATATATAGTATAGTGTAGTTAGGACGTAGGCGTAGCCTCCGCATGTACCTCTATGGTATTTGAAATATCGAGCTACATAGTCTATAGGTACCATGATAGGGTTATCCTCGTAGAATAGTACTTCACCTAGATACCTATCATCGAGGTATGTATCGTAGTAGTTCCATCCACCTATATTTATAAACGGTAGCCGTTCATCCGGCATGGTGAAGTTCCCATCGATTATATAGTAATCCCTCCATGATCTATATATCCTATATAGATCTGATAGTAGATCCTCCCAGCTTCCATCCCACCAGCCTGTAGCATTCGATACGAACTCTATCATCTCATCCGTGTACTTGAATGTAACCTTATCATAGAATTCACTTAGCGTTATCAATGTGAAATTGTATGGGAGTATGAGCTTGCCATGTAGATACCTTAGAGCCTCCTCGAGCTTCCTGTTAGCTTCTAGAACCCTACGATAGCTAGCGTTAAGCTTCTCAACCTCCATCTCCAACCACTTTATATACCCCTCCCCCTCCTCTAGACGTAGACGTACAAGCTCCAGCTCGCTCCTAAGCCGTCGATTCTCGCTATATAGCGTAAGGTATATCGATAGATTAGAAGCGATAAGTAGTGTTATCAATATGAGCGTAACCTTGCTTAAACCAAACCTATTCATAACGATATCGTATGATGATATGTTTAACCAGGTATTTTAAACCTTCTATTCAAAGATAGATCTTTTCAATATATGGTTGAAGCTATCCTATATAATACTTCATAAATCCTCTTAATCCTCCAACCAATCATATCCAACCTACCCACTATACAATAAGTATAGTTATAAAGATGATTTATCAAGCACACCCATATAGACCTTCGATTATAAATCCATATATTCCATACTAAACGTTAACTATTCGATGAAGATTATCATAAATATCTTCGTAGAATATCTAAAAACTATCGAAAGAATACCTCCACCCAGCATCGATACATCATTAGGATGAAGATGCTAATCCCACCCCTCTACCCTTCCACCCTTCTAACAACATCTTCAGCATACTTTCCAAACCCCTCCATTACAGCTCCATAGTCTAGCTTGAATAAACTTACCTAACTGATATACTCGATTATACCACCCGCACATCTCACAGCCCCCCTCAGCATCAACCCTAGCATAATAGTCGAGGAACACACCCATCAAGCTCTACTACGAATTACTTAAACATAACTATACGATATGCTACACCTCTACAGACTAAGAATTATACTCTAATACAGAAATCGCCATCCACACAATCCAATAAGCCTATACAAGTATACCAAAACTTTCAATTCTCTTTTTAGATGCATGCTTAATATCAGCTAGAGATGCTTTCATGAAAGTGAAGTTTGCCTTTCAATTCTCTTTTTAGATGCATG
>Ga0209080_1000083_pt1 | contig 69232 bp, 74 predicted proteins | sample JNZ110809AmetaG_FD_184123 | JGI IMG/M metagenome (GOLD analysis project Ga0209080, IMG submission 184123) | Hot spring microbial communities from Jinze hot spring, China to study Microbial Dark Matter (Phase II) - JNZ 110809A (SPAdes) (version 3) ...
TAACAGTACCAACAACAACAACAGTAACAGTACCAACAACAACAACAGTAACAGTACCAACAACAACAACAGTAACAGTACCAACAACAACAACAGTAACAGTACCATATACATATACCATTACGTCGCCATATACAATCACTACAACAACAAGTATTGTCATATCACAATTAATAACAGTAGTACAGACATCAACTTTAACGGATGTAAAGCCCACAACCGTTATCTCTACTGTTTACGAAGCCCCTAATTGGGTTATACCAATACTTGTTGTCCTAGGTGTAATCATTATAGGATTCATAGCTATGTGCATGTTTAGATGTAGAAAACCATAGTTGTTGCTAACTAATCTAAAGCACATTTTTTGTTTTTATCTTCGTACATGTAATCATTATTATTTATCAATGAATACAATGATAATACCTACCCTAAGTTCTTAAGCTTTGAGAACAATGATCCTTATTAGGTTTGGATATGGGTATATGCCGTCTATGTGGATATAGCAGTAAAACTATTAGTAGTGTTATTGGAGTTTGTGTAGAATGTTTAAGAAGTGATATTGATGCTCTCAGAATAGCTATGGAAGTTCATAAGAGATATAGAGAAAGTGTAGGATTGTCTATAGAACCTCCTAGAGATCCTAGCGGAGTGAAATGCGTATTGTGTGTTAATGAATGTTCTATTCCTGTTAATGGATATGGTTTCTGCGGTATATGGAGGAATAGTGGAGATGATCTAAAATTCGTTGAGCCTCCCGGATATGGTGTTCTTCATATGTATCTAGATCCTTTGCCAACAAATTGTGTAGCAACACCTGTGTGTCCTGCCGTTACTGGTGCTGGTTATCCTAAGTATAGCGTCTATCCTGGACCCGAGTATGGGTACTATAATTTAGCCGTATTTTTTGCTGGATGTAACCTCAATTGTATTTTTTGCCAGAATTGGCAACATAAGGATATAGCTGTATCATCAAAGCTTAGAAAGCGTTACTTAACATCTGTTGATCAACTTGTTAAAGAAGCTACCGAAAACACCAGAGTATCTTGTGTATGCTTCTTCGGTGGAGACCCTGGACCACACTCGATATATGCTCTTGAGGCAGCTAGAAAGATCTTAAGGTATAGTTCAGAAAATAATGTTGTTAAGAGAATTTGTTGGGAGACAAATGGTTTAGAAAATCCAAAGGTAATGAGGGAAATGGCTAAACTGAGTCTTGAGAGTGGAGGTATTGTTAAAATTGATTGGAAGGCATACACTCCCAATGTGTATCAAGCTCTCACAGGTGTTGACGGATATAGAGCTATTGAGAGAATTAAAGAAAATATCGTTCTTTTAGCTAATATGTCTAGAGAAAGAAAAGAAATCCCGCTACTAGTCATAAGCATTCTTCTCGTACCAGGCTACGTAGATGGAGAAGAAGTCGAGGGTATGGCTAAATATGTATCTTCAATTGATAAAACAATACCTATAGTTCTTCTAGCTTTCCATCCTGATCATCTCCTTAGAGACTTACCTCCAACAAGTATAAGTCATGTTAGGAAATCTGTAGAGATTTTAAAAACTTATGGAATTGAGAATGTGTTTGTAGGTAATGAATGGCTTCTTGGGTATTTCTATTGAGATACTTGTGAAACGTCAAGATGTAGTCTCTATTCTTAGCGAAAACCCGGTGGCCTGATTTTTAGTACCTCTTTATTGACTAGTGTTGGTGGTTCTCTCCCTTCGTAGAACGCTATCAGATTCTCAGCTACTAGCTCTACCATAGCATGTCTTGTTTCATATGTTGCTGAACCTATATGAGGTAGTATAACAACGTTCTTGAACGCTGTCAATGGATGATTTGCAGGTAGAGGTTCTTGTTCAAATACGTCTAGACCTGCTCCAGCAATCCATCCCTCCTTTAAAGCCTTTACTAACGCTTCTGTATCTACTACAGATCCTCTAGCTGTATTTATCAGTATGGCTGATCTCTTCATTTTCTTCAATCTTTCTTCATTTATCATATGGTATGTCTCTCTAGTTAATGGAACATGAAGCGACACTATGTCTGCTTCTCGTAAGAGTTGATCAAGTTCCTTGAATTCAGCTCCTATTTCCTTCTCTAACTCTTCATTTCTACTCCTATCAAAGTATATAACCTTCATTCCAAACCCTTTAGCACCTATTTCAGCAACTCTTGAACCTATTCTACCACAACCTACTATACCTAGCACCTTGCCTCGTAACTCTATACCTAGCATCATCTTTGGATGCCATGCTGTTTTAAGTCTCTCCCATTCACCCCATCTAACGAAGTGATCTGCTTCTACAATTCTTCTAGCAACAGCTAGGATCAAAGCCCATGTCAATTCAGCTGTAGCTTCAGTTAATACCCCAGGAGTATTGGTTACGTAAATCCCTAATTTTGTTGCACAATCAATATCTACATTATCGTATCCTACAGCTAGTTGTGCAACTATCCTTAAGTTCTTAGCTTGATACAGAAGATTGCAATCTATTCTATCGCTAAGTAAACTAACTAAAGCATCTACCTCTCTAGCTTTCTCAAGTATCACCTCATATGGTGGTGGCTGATATCTATCCCATACCTCTACCTTATAATACTTCTCTAGCTTCTCAATTACATCTGTAAACAACTCCCTAGTTATAAAGAGCTTGGGTTTAGCCATAATTGACACCATCTATGTGTTAAAACGCTCAATCCTAAAACACTATAGGTTCAGAGATTTAGAGAGCTCTTTAATAGCATTAACGACTCTTTCCCTGAAGGCAATATAGCTATTCGTAAATTCTTTCAATGTTTTTGCACATGGTCCATATGTTGGCCAATCTTTAGGACTTACACCTCTATATCCATAGTCTTTGTTTATCCCCACCTTCTTTAATAGGTCTAAAACCTCTGGCGAAGCTTCATAAGCTTTCACAAAATCCTCATATTGCATGAGTATATCAAGATATTCTTTTGTTAGTTCTTGGTATATAGATTCCGCTAAATCATCTAATCTAGTATTCTTTCCAACAACTTCATTAACTACAGAAAGTTGATGATCAGGAAATTCAGTATTGGTCATGTTTCTTGAAGCATATGTGTACAGTGTATCTATGGGCTTTCTCTTTGAGGCTGGTAGAAGATCTATTCTATCTAGTATAATTTCTGCTTGATCTCTCCTTATACCGAATTCTCTAACCAGATACTCTACCCATTTCTCTCTATTCCATGGAGAGAACAGTATTTCATAAACTCTTTGAGCTACATATGTACCTGAAAGTTTTAGAGCCATTTCAAGAGGTTTGAGTAGCCTTAGTAAATCTTCTTTAGAGCCATAGGCTCCTGTTTCAGCCAGTACTTCTATGTATGGTTCTCTAATGAGATCTCTACCCAATACCCTATGGCTACACAGATACTCAGCTATATCTCTTATACTTAGCGACTTAATCTTAGTCCAAGTGGCTTCATCAACTTTCAATCCTTTAGCAAGTTTCTCAAGCAACATCATCTTCTTATCCTCATCTACGTTTTCAAGAGCTTTCATAAGTAGTTTCGCAGCTATATCTTCCCTAAGATGATCCTCAAGCCTTCCACCCATGTTTGTATCATAGGTTTGTGTAGGTATGATGCCTTTCTTAATTGCTTTAGCCATACCCTTCATGGCTCCAAAAGCCACTAAGACCTCTTGAGCAACAGTATAACTGACGGTTATGTTCTGACCAATACCTATTTCATTCAATCTTTCTGCAATCTCTATAGATTCAGGATAGCCTGCCGCAACCTTGATAACTAGGTTAGGTCTACCTTTTTCTGGTACATTATAGCCCCACCAGAGATATTCATCGTATATCTTTAAATCCTCCTCAAGCCTCATTGCAAATATCTTTGCTGCTTCAACACTTTTCTCTACATTATTAGCTATAAGTGGATTAAGCTGATAGCTAACAAGACCATCATGATATCTTGAAAGTATAAATGGTACCCTAAATACATAAAAGTTATCTAGGAGAGCAAATCTTGTTGCTTCCATCGCTATATCGTCAGCGTATCTATCAGGATCTTTAAACCATTCTGGATACCTTTTAGATAATATGTTTCTAGCATAATCAATGAATCTATTCCATAGATCAGGATCATCATCATAAGCCTTTCCAGCAAGCACAGGATTAGTAGATACTTGTACATACCCCAGATGTCTGAGCCACCTCAATCCCAGAGCATAATCATTACCAAATTTACACAACCCCTTCTCATAACTTTTCCTATAAACGTTTTCAGTAAACACATTTCTTACAGCTGAAACAAAACTTTTTGCAACAGCATTCATATCTAAACTATTCATAACTTTTTTGGCCATTTCAGCTACAAGACTCTTACCCTTATTAACCTTGAGCATTTCTTTTACATTAAGTTCTATTGTTGCTAGAAGCACATTCGGAGAACCAAGTTCTATTCTCTCAATATATTCCCATTCACTAAGCGCATTAGTCAAAATCGTGAGCGCGTCTTCGATGGTCTCTTCATCAAAACCACTCCAGCGACTCTCAACACCAACAAGATTCATTACGAGTTCAAGAACTGTATCATATATTCTTGCTCTCCTAAGTATCCTGGTATTAAATGTCTCTAGATCAGTAGTAGATAAACACTCAGACTTGATTATGAGATTTGCTCTTCTAATAAAGCTTCCAAGCACATCTAGCAACATATTCTCCATATCGTAGTGAAGAATGTGATCTGCTGCTAGTTTCGTGTATCCTGCTAAAGCTGTTTTAAGCATATGGTCTGCATGATCTACAGCTGGAGGTACTGGAAGAAATAATGGTTCAATAGAAGTCTTCTTCAACAAATTGATTACATAATCTTTACTCAGATGAACCATGGTTTCTCATCCCATCTAAAAATACTCAACACATGATATAATGTTCACAAATAAAAACTTTACCATCCATGATGTTGTGGATAGAATCCACCAACTTTTGAGCTACACTATTCCAAACTAAGTGGTATTTCATTAGAAGTCCAGTAGAATTCATATCTAGATAGATTTATTAGCAAGATTATGTTGTGTTCGAGACAGGATCTAGTATGAATGATTCGACAATTACGTCAAGAGAAAGAGTTTTAATTGCGCTTAGACATGAAGAACCAGATAGAGTTCCCATAGATTTTGGATCTACGCATGTATCAACAATAAATCCTCTAAGTTATAGAGATCTAAGAAAATACCTAGGATTGGTAGAGAAACCAGCTAGAATTAAAGATGTTGTTGCTCAGCTTACTGAAGTAGATGCAGACATCCTACAAATTTTTCACATTGATCTAATAGATGTTAATAGGCATTTGCCGCCAACAACTGGTGAAGACTATTATAGGGATCTCTTCTATCAATGTATGACGTGTCTCTACAAAGAGAGCGAAACAGGTAGAGCCGAAATATATGAACAAAATTGGAAGCAGTGGACTCATAGGTATCTTGGTTTTGTTGAAGAAATACCAGCATGCATAGATATAGTTGAGGAGGGAGATTCTTTATCTATCTATCTAAATAAGTCAGTTCTACTTGGTAAAGGATCTAAAACTAGCTCTACATTCTCTCCTCCAGATGCACATGGTATTAACCCGCTAGCTAATGCTAAGAATGTAGAAGATGTTAAAAACTTTGATTGGGAACTATTTAAGGTTAGCGATAGGTATGTAGAGTTTCTTAAGAAAAAATCTGAGTATCTTTATAAAAATACTAAATATGCATTAGTGTTTTCGTTAGCTGGACGTATGCATGCATGGGCGCAAGGTCTAAGAGGTTGGACACGATGGCTCTCCGATTTACGTCTTAGAAAAAACTTAGCTGAAGCTGTTTTAGATTATATAATGGATGTGTTAATGTATAATGTTAAAAAGTATGTAGAAGCGTTTGGAGAATATGTACAAGTTATAGGTTTTGCAGATGATTTAGGAACTGAAGAAGGTCCCCAAATATCAATTCAAACATTTAGAGATATCTATAAGCATAGATATGAAGAGATATTCAGTTACATTAAGAAACATTCAAAAATGTACGTATTCCTGCACAGCGATGGAGCAATATTCCCACTTATAAAAGAGTTCATAGATACTGGTTTAGATATAATAAACCCCATACAATTGTCAGCAAAAGGTATGGATCCTGAAAAACTAAAGAAAGAATATGGTGAACAGATAACGTTCTGGGGAGGAGGGGCAGATGTTCAGCGTGTCCTCCCATTTGCTAAAGTTGATGAAGTAGTTCAGCATGTGAAAAACTTGATAAAGATTTTTGCACCACGTGGAGGGTTCATATTTGCAGCAACACATAATATACAACCACCTACACCTCCTGAAAACATAGTCTCAGTATTTAAAACAGCATATGAGAATGTAAGATATCTCATTAGGTGAGCGAATATAGCCGAAAATATACTTAATAAAATAAAGAATAGTTTAGCTGAACTTGATTTAGAAGGAACATTAAAGTGGATTGAAGAAGCTTTAAACAATGGTGTGAATATTATGGATATAATTGAGAAGGGTCTTTCTGAGGGAATGAAAATTGTTGGCGATAAATATGAGAAGGGGGAGTATTTTGTAGCTGATATGATTGTGGCTTCAGAAATATTTAATGAAGCTATGAATGTGCTAAAACCCATAATTACTGAGTCGAAAAAAAAGATAAAAACGTTAGGAAGAGTAGTTATAGGAACTGTTTATGGTGATATACACGACATAGGTAAAAACCTGGTTAAAGCTGTTCTAGAAGCAAATGGATTCGAGGTTATAGACCTAGGCGTAGATGTACCTATTGAGAAATTTGTTGAGGCTGTAAAGATACATAAACCAAATGTCTTGGGAATGTCTGCTCTATTAACTTCATCAATGGTTCATATGAAGGATGTCATAGAAGCTCTCAAAAGAGAAGGCTTAAGGGATAGTGTTAAAATAATTGTCGGAGGGGCACCAGTAACAGAAGAGTTCGCTAAATCTATAGGAGCTGATGCTTATGCAGAAAACGCCTTTAAAGCTGCCGAGATATGCAAAAAGCTCGTAACTTCTTTTGAGTTTGAAATATTTTACTTTGTTGTTGTTTAAACATTGTCTTATTTATTTAACAAGTGTTCTTTGAAATATTAAAGTTATTTTATTTCTTATCGATGAATTAAGAATATGTGAAAAACTATGCAGAACATAATTGAATCAGCAAACAAACTATATAGTGAGATACAAGATATAGATGTGGTTGACGTTCATGAACATTTGAATCCCAGTACACTTAGTGCAAAAAACTTCAATGATATTATATTCTATCATTATATAGTTACAGAGTTAGTTTCCGCGGGCATGAGTAGAGAAGAATTTGAGAAGCTTCCCCCCACTGATAGGTTAGTCAAGACCCTACCCTACTTTAAGTTTATCAGAAATACCGCTACGTTTTGGTCATTAAGACAAATACTAAAGGATCTCTACGGGTTAAATATAGATGAAATAAATGAAAGTAATTGGAAAAAGGTTGTCGAATCTATAGAGAGTAAACAGAGTGATTCTACATGGGTATATACCGTACTTAAAAAGTTCTGTAGAGTTAAGAAATCGTTTCTAACATTGAGTCCTTTAGAGCCTATACCGATATACGATAGAGATATCTTTACAGGTGCTTTAAGACTGGATGTTTTAGTGCAAAACATAAGTAAGGATGTTCTATTGGATCTCGAGAATAGATATGGCTTGAGTATTGAACATGCTGAAGATCTTGATCATGTCTTGGAGACTATATTCAATAAATTTGATCAAAATATTGTAGCAGTTACGCTACCTATACAGCCTGACGATATCTTCAGGATAGCGCATAGAAACGAAGTATCTCTCTATATTAGAGAATTGAGATCCAAAGGCGTTATAGGTTATGAGGCTAAGTATGCTTTAGCGTCTTACGCACTACACAAGGTGCTTACGCTATGTTCAGAACACAGGAAAGTATTTCAGATGATGCTTGGGGTTAAAAGACTTGTTCCTAAGGCTGCGCCACCAGACTATGCTATAATCATGTATAATCCAGAACAGTTATATGCACTTACACAAATTTTCGCAATATATTCTGATGTAAAATTTGATGTATTTATAGCCGATTCTACTTTATCACACCAAGTAACTGTAATCGCTAAGAATTATCCCAATGTTTACCTAAGTGGATACTGGTGGTACTCGATGTATCCTGAAATAATAAAGAGCTATCTTCATTTAAGGTTACAGATGCTACCATACAATAAGATTGGGGGATTCTTTAGTGATGCATACGTAATTGAGTGGGTATATGGAAAAGCATTACTAGCAAAGAAACAGTTAGCATATGTTTTGGCGGAAATGATTTCTGAAGGATATATAGATAATGATTTAGCTATAGAGATAGCGCACGCTCTTCTCCATGAAAATGCTATAAAGCTGTATAACATATAGTCGATAATAGTAACATTAAGTACATAGTGATTTAATTTACAACCAAAATACTTATTTTCTCAAATAATTGCAGTACAGTTTGGTGATATTGGTGCTCTATGGATTTATAAGGAGAAAAGATTTAGAGTATGTATCAAGATTTCCATGGGATGTAGGTATAATATCGTTTATGTTATTTCCGGAGCTGATGAAGAGTTCAGAAAATGCTACAGAAAAGATAAGGCTACTGCTTGAAGACCCATTCTTTGACTTGATAGAAGTAACGGTAATAGACAATAGTGAATGGCTAAAGATAGCTGAAATCAATAAGTCATATGGTAAAAAATTTGTACTTGGATTACAACCTATAATTCTTTCAAGAGGTCTGAATCCAAATGCATTAAATGAGGATGAGAGAAGAAAGACTATTGAGATTCTTACTCATGAAGTTGAAAAAGCTGGTGAGCGAGGGTATATAGGTGTAGGTGTATGTTCAGGACCAAATATAGAGGGACCCGAAAGATCAAAAGCAGTTGATGCTCTAGTAAAATCATTGATAGATCTTAGTAACATTACAAACAAGTATGGTATCAAATTATTTTTAGAGACTTTTGATGCTGTATGGGATAGAAAAAGACTTGCTGGTAACTTAGACGAAACTATAAAAATAATTGAAAAGGTTAGAGAAGCTATTGATAATGTGTACATTATGTGGGATCTTAGTCATGCACCACTTCTTAATGAAAATCCAGAAATTCTGAAATCTTATCCAGAGTACCTAGGACATATCCATATAGGATGCGCAAAGAAGATAGACAACAAGCTCTTAGATACACATCCGGGCTTTTACAGACCAGGAGCAATCAACACAGAAAAAGATGTCGCTAAATTGTTATCAGTTCTACATGAGATAGGCTACAAAGGTGCTGTAAGTTTTGAGATACGGCCTGAAGAAGGGCAAAACCCCTTAGAGATACTTAATTCAGCAAAAGGTGTACTACTAAGAGCCTATCAATTATACTTAGAAAAAATATAGAACTCTGTACATTCAACAGTATATTTAGTTTACAGAACATATAAACATTAGCATGAATTTGAATGCAAATGTAGAATTAGGAAGAATCTAATCCATGAGTGTGTATTCAAAAGTTTGTACAGGATTTAGAATGCTTAAACAAATAAAATAGAACATAATAGATATATATCGTAAAGCTTATCATGTGACACGTTCATTGGAAAACTTTCTATAGATCTTAGTCCTATCGCAAGCTGGGTAATGATGTAACATAAACTTAGAAGTTCTGATATCTTCATAGCCATAGTTGTTCTTAGGAAGAAGACATTGTTAAATTAATGGTTTCCTCAAACATTATTGTGTAGAGAAAAGATGGTAAAGAAGTCTTAAGTTTTCTTTATTTAGAACAAAATTGATGCAAGAGATTGTATAGCTTCTTAAAACGCTACATTTAATCTTGGTCTTCAGGTTCTAAGTAGTATCTCACTACACCCTACATATTTTGCTCGGTTCAGTTTTATGCCTGTTTTTTAAGGGAATCTAGAAGTATTAATCATCTCATTATTTAATGTTTCTACATTACCCCTAAATAGAAAGTGATTAGTGACATGTCTGACATCAAGCTTATTGGAATCAAAGATATCAAGAAACTAGATTACTAGATCACAAAAGACTATTGAGAAGGTATTGTTAATGATCTACAATAAAGACACTTTCTATGAATATGACTGAGATCTATAACACATGATGCAAATCCTTTGCCACTTTCATCGATGAGATCTATGTAGAGTATATTATTCCTTAACTTAACTTCAACATTATGGACAGCTCTAGAAACATTATCAATATTTATACATATGGTGCTGTCCATTATAGTGAGCCCAAGTTTAATTGTGTAATGATCATCAACCTTAGAGATCTCGGTTATGCGTACGTTAACCATTTGCTAATCAGCCCGTCGTAGTAAATGCGCTCCTCTATATATTGATGCTATCATATCTCATATACTGTTTACATGGAGCTATTGTTGATTATAAATTGCTGAAAGCATCTAATGGATTTTGTATCATATCATTGGAACTTGAATTACTAGAACATATTATTGTCATGGAGTAAGGGGAAGTCTCGGAGGTTTCACTCCTTTCTGTTTCTGGTATCCACCGCTGTAGGGCTTCTCTATAGGGCTTGTAACTCTCGAGAACACTACATGGATGAACCTAGTTCCATATCTTAGCTTAACTGGAAAAGATGATCCATGCAACTCTATTGTTATCTGTCCCTCGAATCCTCCATCTATTATTGTCGGCGGTATAGATAGACCCATTCTAGCAAATGTTGATCGAAGTTCTACGAATGCCATAAGCTCTGGAGGCACTTTTATGTATTCAAGTGTTGTCAAGAGGTACCTTCCATAGGGTTTCACAATGAATGTATCAGCCCTCCAGCATTTGTAGAACCTACTTAGATCAGCTTCGCTAGCCACATACGGGTCTAGAACTTCGTCGACCTCAATTAATTCGCATACCTCATCCCCAATCCTTAGATCAAGACCGTTTTCACGCACAATATCCTCGTCAAAAGGCTCTACAGCTACTCTACCGGACCTGATGTAGTTCTTTAGATCGAAATCAGAGAGTATCATATACCCACCGTAAAAACCCAGGTACTGTTACAGTATTAAAATATCTAGCACAATAAATCGGTAACAGATTTTCTAGATTAGATCAAAAATCGGTGTGTTTCCTACAAAAACCTATGGTACTTATGGCACTTAGGTATCTAGTTCAAGTAGCCATAAACATTTATTCCTGTATTCATCTAGTAGGTTTTTCATCTTTATACTGCCTCTAGGATTTTCTTCATAGAATACTGTAGCCTCGTAAACGTATATACGTGTCCTAGAATCCAACCAGCAATCAGGGTCTAAACTAGCTTTTAAACAACATTCAGCTAAGAATGTTTCTCTATCCCAACAATACTCTACGGGGACTTGAGGTAATAATGTTCCATTATACCAGCCCCTAGAAACTATAAGCCCATGTTTACCAACCACAATATCGTTGATATTTTTTATCTGTCTAGGCATTGACAGTATGGAAACCTCTACTACTATTTTGTCGAGCTCATCTTTTGATAATGGGGGAAACCTAGGATCTTCTGTGGCTGCTGCTATAGCAGCATTTATAACAGTTTTAACAAGAGGTGTTATAGGTTGAAGAAACCCTATACATCCTCTAAGCTCTTTTATTTCACTATATCTCTCTATGGTTACAAAAGCCATACCAGGTTTTGTGAGCTTTTCTGGTGTATCTTTTGGTGGCTCAATCTTTACTCCTTCAGCTACATACTTCTCTATGGCTTGTCTAGCTAGTTTCACAAGAAATAATCCATCATTATATGTTAATTCACTAGGTTCTATAGGGTTAGACCCCGGAGATTTCATACATTTACCACTATACATTTTTTTCTAATGGTTTAACTCTATTTAAAATCTTTAGTTTTTCTGTTTTAGCTCTATCTAATAACTCTGTAATTGTTTTCCAGTGGTTTCCTTGCCAATAAATCTTATCACACGAATTGCATATCCAGAATTCATTGTACTTTAACGCTATATTTTTATCTATTTTATGTGATACCTCTATTAATGATGTTGTGTATTTCAATTGATTGTTACAGTTAGGACATCGTGTATCGTTTTTATCGAAATCAAGCCTAATGCTGTATCTAATCGATAATATTGCTAGAACTTTTTCTAAAGATGGCTCTTCTATAAATAGTGTTCTAACACCGTTTTTTCTAGCTCTCCTATAGAGCCCCAGATCTCTTGTGAGTAGTATTCTATCTTCTTCTTTAGCTATCTTCATTAACCGCCAATCACTAATAGCACGGTAGTATAGAGTATCATATCCAAGCAACCTTAACCATCTAGCTATATGCCCAAGCATCGAATCTGCTATAAACCTTGGGTAGCTAGGCATAGACCATTACCTTATTTGCTACTTACTTACCTTGTCTAGATGCTGCTATAGATCCTTACCCACCGATGTGTATTAAGTAGGATTTGTATACCAAAATTAAAAACGTTAACATATGTATTGCTGATGGATAAAAATGGTTAGGTGAGCATTTGAGACATTCTGATTACCGTCCATAACCATGAAGATACCTATCTAACGATTCCCTCGATCTTATAATTTTATCAACTGTTTTCCATGATCTTCTGACAATAGGCGGTAACTTCTTATGCTCATTATAGTAGGTTTTCAGCCATTCTATTGTACGTTTATCGCTAGGGTACCCACTACCGAAATCTCCGTAGAACTGTTTGAGCATATCTATATGGCTATCTCGTAGAACTTTAGCAATAATACTTGCAGCACTAACTACAACATACTTGTCGTCTGCTCCATATTCTACTACCATGTTATGCAGATTCGTGCAGATATTATTGCACAACTTTATGTACTCCATAATCTTCTGGTAATATGCAAATGCATCTATGTAAATCCGATCTATCTTCAGAATGCTACATGCATGCGATATAAGTCTACAGAGAGCTCTAGCTTCAAGAATATTGAGATTTTCATTATCTATTTCATGTGGTTGTATTCTAGTTACTATAGCTACTTCAAGTAGATTCAATATTGTACTAAACAATCTCTCTCTATCAGCTTTCGTTAATTTCTTGCTGTCTTTAACACCCATGGTCTTGAGCTTCTGTACATCACTTTCTTTAACGATAACCATAACCATAAACATATCTCCTATAAGAGGTCCTCTACCAGCCTCATCAATTCCCGCAACTATGGGTTCCATGATTTTACGCAACCTCATTAACAATTTTCAGTACATAATCTGAAGGTCTCTCAAATTCTTTCAATAGGCTTAATGCGTATCCCTTATACCTTTCAGGCTCCTTTAAATAGCTGGTTATTATCGCTAGACATTCATCTATGTTTTTGCATCTCGAGAGGGGAAGCATCTTTTCTTGAAGACATTTATCTACATAGAGATCTTCTGGAAAAAGACTTAGTCCTGGCGTTCCTAATAAAGCAGCTTCTCTAGCTAATGATGCTCCACCTGTTACAACAATAGACGCATAGTAGATAAGTTTATGCCCTACTATTCCTTTCTCAAACTCTGGAATAATTATTCTCTTGTCATGTCCAATTGATTTAAGTACAGAATCTTCTCTATACCTAGGTAGATACACTATCGTTAGATCATTCTCGAGCAATTTCTTGATAATGTTTCTGAAGAGTTCTACTGCATCACTATACCTATAATACGATGCCTTAATCTCTGGAGGTCTAACAATAGCGTAACTATATGGTTCAAGTTCCCAGAGCCTTACGTAGTATGTATCTGGTGTAAGATCCTTGAGCCATTCGACTTCATCTACACCATTGTATTGAATAAGCTTCGATTTATTCTTATATACATAGGCTTCTATGGTTTCACGAGGTATACAGCTAGAAAATACAACATAATCTGCTAGAGGTAGAGAAAGTCTTGAGGGTATCTCGCTATGTGGGCTATCTGTTAACACTATGTATGGTTTACCTAAACCGAAAGCAATTCTAGCTGCTAAGGGGTTTGGATACGATATAGTTAAATCAAATCTATTGTTAACAATATTCAGTAACTCATGCATTCTTTCAATTTCTTTAATAAGCTTCTCATACCTATCTTCTCCATATCCTCCAATAGAAGTAAAGCTTATCCCAAGGTTCTTGAGAACTGCTTCTGTGTAATCATAGCTCCGTGTAGTTACAATAGTATTAAAACCATGCTTATTTAATCTGATTGATAGTGTACCAAGTAGTAATGCTTGTTTTGGAGTTAGTATATCTAACCATATTGATACCCTTGACATTGTCAGCTACACACCACTAGATCCTATTTAAGACAAGAAAATAAGGATTATCAAAAAACTTGTAAAAGCTATCACAGTTACGTTGTGATTAATGGAAATATATTTTTACTCTAAAACCTAAGGACTAAAGATGGTGTCTGGTATGGATATTGAACGCAAACTGTTTGGTACGGATGGTGTTAGATGGATTGTGGATAAAGAGTCGATAGAATTTGTACTAAGGTTGACATACGCTATTGCAAGCTATTTTCCTTCAGGTTCTAGAGCTTTAGTGGGTATGGATGGGAGAGTAGGAAATCCGGCCATCTATGGAGCTGTGATTAGTGCTCTAGCCTCTAGTGGATCGAAAGTTTATGATGCTGGTCTACTTCCTACACCTGCCTTACAGCTATGTGTTAGAGATCTAGGATTTGATTACGGGATAATGGTTACAGCTAGCCATAATCCTCCCGAATGGGTTGGTATAAAGGTCGTTCTTAGCGACGGTATAGAAGCTCCACCAGAGGTCGATAAACAAATCGAAGAAATATTTTTCTCGAATAAGTTCAGGAGAGTTTCGTGGTATAACATCAAATCTGTAGAGAAATTCGATACAGCGTTGATCCACTATATAGAGGCTGTAAAAAAACATATAGATAGTGAAGTTATACAGCGTAGAAAACCTAAAATAGTTGTAGATTGTGCAAATAGTGTTTCAGCTTTAACAACTCCACGCATACTGAAGGAACTAGGCGCTAAGGTGCTTTCAGTAAACTGTGATATTGGTATTCCGTATAGAGCTTACGAACCTACACCAGAATCATTGAGAGACTTTATGGAGATAGTCAGAAGTATTGGTGCTGATTTTGGTGTTGCTCATGATGGTGATGGAGATAGAGCTGTGTTTATTGACGAGAAAGGTAATTTCGTAGCTGGCGACATATTCGCCGTTATACTCACAAACTATGTAGCTAGAAAGAATCCTGAGCTTCCTAAAAGAATTGTAACAGCGATATCCACAAGCCACTTCTTGATTCAGAAAAACATTGTGTCAAGAGGTATCGATACTATATGGACTAAAGTAGGATTCCTCAATATAGCTAGAAAGATAAAGGAACTGGATGGTGCTCTCTCGGGTTTTGAAGATAACGGTGGATTTGCATATATTCCCCATCAATTAGTTAGAGATGGATCCATGACAGCGGCTCTTGTCACTGAAATGATAAGTACTGGAACCAGATCTCTGTCTCAATTTATTAATGAAGTTGAAAATCCTGTTATAATAAGGACAAAGATACCTATATCAAGTAAGGAAGAGGTTTTCAAGATAGTTGAAACTCTTAGAAATAGTTTCACTAATTATAACCGTATCGAAATAGACGGTATAAAGGTTGTGAGCAACAGCTATGCATTTCTTGTGAGACCAAGTGGAACAGAGCCTCTCATAAGGATAACTGTTGAGTCGTGGGACAAAGATGTAGCTGAAAGAGTTTTAACTGAATTAGTATCTATTATACAGAAGTCTCGTGGTGACACAAACTGAAGTACCGACTGCTGAACTATATTGCATGTCCTTATTGCAAAGATGGTGGCTTTCCATTGAAGCTTTTTGTTTTTGAAAGCTCTATCTATGAAAAAAGATTTCTACCACCACAAGTATCTAAACCTCTTTGCGATCTATACTGTGGTTATAAAAATGCTTATATAAAGGATTTAACGGAGTACAGTTGTGATGAGTGTATAAAGATTGAAATTAAGGATGGTGTACTGTATTGTAGTTCATGCCTGAGATGGTATCCAGTAATAGATGAAATACCGAGAATTCTTCCAGATAACTACAGAAAATCTGAAGAAGATCTAAAGTTTCTATCCATGTACAGAGATAAAGTTCCTGAAGAAATAAGAAAACAAGGCAAACCATTCAAACTAGACTAAGTAGAGAAATACCCTCATATTAAGTTAAAATCCGTATAAAGTATAATGAGGTATAGTGCTGAAACATGTCTTCATTATATGAGAGTTTAACTCGTTGGGTAGAAATGCAAAAGAAAGTAAAGGAATGGTTTGATGGCATATATAGTAATGTAAAGAATGGAGATAGACTTGAGCTAATACTCTACACAAGAATGGCTTTTCAACACATACTAAGAACAGTAAAAGCTTTTGATAACTGGCTCCAGGACCCCTTCATAATAAGCAATATGCCAAAAGAAGAACTAGAATCTGTGTGGGAGTCCACATACAACCTGCTTCAGCAACTTCTCGATCTTGATGTAAAGCACACTAGTGGTGTACGAGATTATTTGATGAAGCTTGAGAAAGAAGGCAAAATCAATCCTATGCTTGTTGAAATCTTCGGTGAAGGTTCTAGAAGGAGAGAGAATAGAGAAAGAGTAACATTATCCATATAGCAGTAAAGTAAAACGAGTTAGAATATAGTAGTGGAATATTTTTGATAATCGGTATATAAATCTAAACACTTGGTGTTATTTGCCTTCTATTTTATCTTCTGCCTGTAGCTATTAGCGATACCTCTTCATCAACAAGCTGAACCCTTGTCTTCAACTCTTCTGCTGCTTGTAAAACATCATTAAAACTCTCTACTTCTTTACTTGTTGATTCTAGAAACTCTTGACCATTGCTTGTAAGTCTAAGCTTCTTATTCTTTGGGTTAACTTCAACAAGACCTGTGTACAGTAGTGCCTTAATATCGTCTTGCAATTCTCTAACTATTGCCCTATTACCTAATTTGACTGTGGTGTAATTTATATTAAATCCTTTTTCATCCTTAAGTAACGTTATGAGATAGGCCAAGCCTTTTTCACTTACCTCATTATAGTTCTTTATGATGTTGAGTAGTAGTAGCTTCCTTTTGTCCTTTTTTATCTGATCTAATGTTATTATCTGTGTTGAAAATATTTTTAGTTCCTTTGTTTTTTGTTGGGTTCCTACTGTTTTTTCAGGAGACAATTTTCTATCACCTTCTTCAGATTAGGATAGTTTTTGCATATCGTTTATATATCTGATAAGTTCATAAGCTTTATCGCTGTATATGTTTAAATACTTTTCTAGATCAACCGTTTTTACCTGTTTCTTACTAAATAACTCATATATCGATTCTGCAAGATGGTGCAGCTTTTTCTCTAAATTAAATATAGTTAACATCAACTTCTTATAGTTATCGATATTCTGCGACAAGAATAGTAATGCAATAATTGATGCAACTATGTGTAGTATTAATGCATAACGCATCTTATCGACTCCCAAACCTGTATTTGTGAATGTTGCTATCATGGAAACTAGAGGAAGAGCAGTAACGAAGAATAATGATGATTGTATGTCGAGTAGAAGTAAAGCCACTACAGCTATATTTAGCCATAGGATCATATTTACTAATATTAATGTGCTTTCTGTAGCCGCAATTGATGCTGTTGCCGATATAGATGCAATAACGTATAATGTTGTTAATAATATTACAGTAAATTTGGTTCTTATATATTTAGAGCAGATATTGTTGACAACATTATCTATATTGTTAATAAGGTTTTCTAGTTCATTCTTGACTACTTCTTTACTTTCTTTTTGATTATGTATTTTTTCACTAATATGCGATACCATGTCGTAGAATCCGTTAAACATATCCACGTACTTTCTACTGAATATAGTTACTTTCTCTATTTCTCTAAGATTATATATAGATTTTTCGAGACGTTGTGCCGTACTTTCCATCCCTATATTTCTTAGTACTTCAATTAATTTCACCAAGCTATTAGTTATTCTTCTATACATAGTTGAAATAATTATTCACCTAAACATACTAAGGATTGCTTTTACCAAAGCCAAGACCAGTTTTCTCCAAAGACTTAATGTTTCGATGATTCTTTCTCTATTTAGATATTCATATAGCTGAATAATCAGATAGCTATATATTAATGGTGTTAGCTGAACTGCATAGAAACTGTATTGTGTTCTACTCCCTAGCAACCATATGATTAGATAACCTAAGAAGATACCGAATATCATGTACCATGCTTTTCTAGACATTCTATCATTTACCATACTCGGTAAAGCAAACCACATGAGGACGAAGCTTATGGTGTACGCTGGTACAAATCCTTGTGCATATATGTTTGGAGAAAGGTATAGTACAAAAGAATTGATTCCAAAGAACCATTCCCAAGGAGCTGAATAAGGAGGACATTTAGCGGGGTCAATGCATTTGGCAGATAGATGCCACGATATTGCACCAAAGATCCCTTGCTTAAGCCATTCATTCAATCCTATCTTAAGGATGAATGGTATAGATACAAGTAATTGAAAGAATATAAAGGATAAAACCATCAATATCACAAAATAAGTTGCACTGGTTATCACATCAGGTACTTTGAAACCCTTCTTAAACACGTGATTTAGATACATAAATACTAGAGGTATAGCTACAATAACTGCTGTAAACTTAAACGTAGATGCAAAACCCAAGAGTAACGCCGCTTCCTTAAACCTGCCTTTAGCAGCAACATATAATGTTAATGTCGTGAAAGCAGCTACATATATGTCTAGTAATGCTACTACAGACATAACCTTAATAAGGGGATCTACTGCTACAACTGTAGCTGCTATAAGACCTAGCTCTTGGGATTTCGTCAATTCATAAACTAGTAGGAATGTAGATATAACAGTTAATACACCCATTATTATTGATGGAATCCTCCAGATGAGAGGCTTGTCACCAAACACGTATATGAATAAAGCTATGATGTACTTGACTGTTGGTGGATGCTCGAGATTAAGGTAGTTATTTATGTTTTCGTGATCACCTATAATCCATCCATAGACTACATCACTTGCATTTACATTTCTAGCAAAATTGGCTATTGTTTCAATAGATTGGGCTTCCACATATAGTGTGTTTAATTTACTAAAGACATTAGCACCAGCAATTATCTTTATGTTATAAAGATTTGCAAGTGATTCCGCTCTTAATAAACCTTCTTTTGAGGTAAATATGATTGATGCTCGAGGAGGGGATGTATATGGTGCTAAATTGAATATTTCATGCAATATATTTCGAGCAGAATTGACGTACCATACTTCATCAGATACATAACCTTTAGCGCTAGGGAATGTTGATAGCTCTTTTTTCTCTAGAAACGATGCAAGATCGTAATATGTGTATACGGCTATAGCCACAATTAGTGTAAGCACTACATATACCATGAGTTTATTCAGCATAGCGTTTCACCTATTGCGTAAATATAGTCGACATTTTAGGTTTTAAACGAAATAATCTATATACCTTTATGAAATTCATTACTTCGCATATGATGCAATGTTATAGTTAGTTAAATTGAATTGATGTGTTTCTACTTAGTGCTACGACAAAAATATAGTATGGATAGAAAAAATAAAATTGATGAAGTTAGTAAACTAGTTTCGTACTCTTGAGAAACTACTTCTATCTGCATAATTAACTGTAAAGTATTTTGGATTCAAACACTTCACTATATATTCAAATGCTTTCCAAGGGTCACTCTTTTCTCCACATGTGTATACATCTACTGTTGCATAACCATATTCGAGCCATGTGTGTACAGCTATATGGCTTTCAACAATAAGCGCTATAACAGAAACTCCACCTTTTCTACCACCAAAACTCCACGACTTTATATCGTATAAAGTCATGTTAGCTATTTTTGCTGCCTCTATAACTACTTCTCTCAGTTTTTCTTCGTTTCCCGCTATCTCTATATCTACATCATACAGATTGCCATAGACATGCTTTCCTATGACTCTATCCATACCCTCATTATTATGCTCTATATTTTGACTATCTCCTTTATCTACCATCCCGTTTTAACCCATCATGCTAACAATCTATCGCTAGAATGTTCTCCGGTTTATAAGCACTACGGTCATAATACCTTTTACTGTTCATTAGGGTTACTCATATGTTTTTTATTCGGACAAAGAATTGCAAATGTACAGTAAGAACATTCCCATAGATATCTGGGGGCTGGAGAACCAGAAAGTGTACTTCTAATTAAATCTGAAACTTCTCCTTCTGTAACGGGTTTATCTACAACATATTCTGCAACTCTACTAGATGTTATATACAGAAGGAGAGCTTTTTTGAAACCTGTTAACCATAGATATATCCGTGTTTGAAGTACATGATGATTTTGTGGAATAGATATATCGAATCTACTAGTCTTTATCTCGACAATATAGTCGCCCACTATTACATCAATACGTCCACTAATTATATACGTAATGCCATCTACATCTATGCTCTTTTCATATTCTACTTCTGTCTTTACGTTATCGTGACCTAACGTTTCTATTAGAAACTTTTCTACTCCATAATGCGAAAATTCACCCAAAATTGATGTAGGATTTACTGCTGAAGATATTGCTAGTTCCCTATAGATTTTTTGATACATATATTTCATTGGACAATAAACAAGGTCTGTTACATAGAGCTCGTTATCAAGCTTTTTCCCAATTCTTTTCATGTTTTCAGTTATTCTCCATTTATATATTATGTCGACTATACTCAAGTTACTCATAACTACATCCTCTACTTACTAGACCGTAATTTTATTGCATACAGATTACATATTGTTAATTGTTTACTAAAAACTTATCTAAATTTTTATTCAAATTGGAACTGGAGAAATAAATGCTGAAGGGACCACGAACTGAAGAATATAGTGATGATCTAAGCTAGGCTGAGAACTTGATTGATACATGTCTTCATATAAATGGTTATAACAAGGTACTGTTTCTAGCTATTGGTGGTGGAGGAGATGTTGCTCTAGCGTCAACTCTAGCTCTATCCTATGAAAGGTGTGGAAAGCAAGCTATTGTTGGGTCTATCATCTGGGAACGCTATTCAGTAGATCCTGTTCCAGGACCTATATCAATAGATGAACTATTTAATACTGTAAAAAAGACTGAAGATTATGCTATTGTAAATGCTAACACCTTTGCTATAAGAGGTGGTAGAGTCGTTATACCTCAACCAGCTAATGTATCAAAATTTCTGAAGAGAAACGTTATTGTTTTTGAACTAAGCAAAGGTGCTAAAGGTTTGGCTAGAGCTATAGAAAACTACATGAATAGCCATGGAATTGAGGCTGTTATCGGTGTCGATGTTGGAGGAGATTCGTTAGCTGAAGGTTTTGAAGATGAACTTTGGAGTCCTTTAGCTGATGGTATATCTGTAGCAGCGTTAGCACACATCAAGGGATCTTACTTGGCTGTAGTTTGTCCTGGAGCTGATGGAGAACTATCTCTGAACTATATAGAGAAAAGACTACGCAGAATAGCTCGATTAAACGGTTATTTAGGAGGCTATATACTTTCTCGAAAGGATCTTGAAGTATTGAGAAACATACTTATTGAAGTGATATCAGAAGCAAGTACAATACCACTAACAGTACTTAGCACAGATCTGGATAACATTGTGATTAGAAATGGAAGTAGAGAAGTACGACTATCCATCATGAATCTAGCGGTATTTCTACTGGATGCAGTTACTGTAGCTAGAGATACTGTTGCTCGGTATATATACGATACTGATAGCTTTAATGAAGCGAAGTGGATACTCAATAAGTTGGGAATAGTAACAGAATACGATATCGAGGAAGAGATATTTAATGAGATTGTTCAGGGGAGAAACTGTGCTGATATAGATCTGGTAGAAATAAGAAATAGATTAAAAAATAGACTTATAAAACTACATAAACCTAACGAAAAATGAATATGAAAATACGTGAGCCAAAATGTGCTCAAACCTAGTGTCGTTAATGATTATCTAATATCGTAAATGAAGCTCTGTAACCATATTACGTAACTATTAGACACGACTAAAGCAGTATAACCTTGATTGCTACATAGAGAAAAGGAGATAGATGATAATTCTAGCGAGCTAAATTCGTACCTAGATGTTACAGCTAGAGCTACTAGTGATCATTTTGTTCATCAGAAACACAAGCCTTCATCATTAGGTCAGTTACAGCCGTGATCATCATTCTTCGATATATTCTGGAAGGCGCTAGCTTATCTGCTACTAGGTTTTTGCTCTTTTTTAGCTCTTTTGTATACACGTACAAGTATAAGTCCTGCAAATGTTATTTTATATCTTCCACTTCTTGTTCTCCTTATGAATCCAGCTTTACGTAGCTTTCTTATCATTGTCTTAGTTCTATATGGGTCTAGATTCCATAGCCCAGAAAGTTCTTCTTCAGTAAATGATTTGTTTGGAGCTGTATCGAGATCTTTGATAAAATGTATGTAGTTTTCGAGTGAGAATATATCTATAGAGTCTGTCAAATTCGTTCAGCTCAATACCGATTTCTATTTTAAGAGCTTTGATTCCCATGACTTTGCTAATGCTATACTTTGTGAAATATCTATAAAGAGTTTGGTTGCTTCCTCAATATCTTCAGATCTAACCTCTGATCTCCCTTTTCGTTCAGCTATTATTTTTGCAGGATGCATTAACTGTACAGCATATCTTAAGCCTCTGTCACCTGCAATCTTAACTAGATAGTCTATAGCTTCTGATGACAGTTCTATCTCTTCTTCACTAGCTCTAATCTTTATTATCTCTTTAATCTCATTCTCTGTATAAGGTCTGAAGGGTATTATCAGAAGTCTGTCAAGGACATCTAATGGTATACCATGAGGAGACTCTATATCTGTTCCACGTATCTTGGTTGTACCTCTGTTTGTCGCCATTATTATTATAGGTGAGAACTCGCTCTCCATAACTCTTGATAAGAAACTAAATGCCTCTATATCGAGCATATGTACATCATCTATGAACAATACCCCTGGAACCAACGATGCCTTGTTTTCAGATAGAAGTTTTCTCACAGTTTCATTTGAAGCCTTCCTTATCTCGGGGTCTATCTCTTTCTCTTCTACAAACAGACTTATTATCGATGCAGCCCTTCTTTGAGCTAGATAAGCTTCATCTATATCATGAAGAGTTATTGTTCTAATAATCTCTTTCTCTTTAAATATCTTACCTTTGGGCATATCTTCATAAACTTCGTAGGTCTCGACATCAAAATAACGAGCTTTTTCAATACCTTTCACACGCCCAAGTTTGAAGACTTCACCAGTGTCACTATCAATGCTTATAAGGTCTCCTCTCCTTATACCGAGTTGAGCTAACTGCATAGCTATACTTTGATCTACCTCTATAGTCTTTTCTTCATCTTTTGTAGATAATGTTATTCTTGCTGCTCTTGGTATTTTTGCATAGGGATTAAATGGATGTGAAGCTAAAGAGAACTTCAGTTCTTTAACAACACCCTCATAGACTCTTCTAATCTCTTTATATCTAAGCCCTATAGCTCTTCTAACAGCTCTCATAAGTATTTCAGTCTTCTTTAGTTCTGTAGAATATAGCTCAGATCCATTGATCATTACGAAAGGTGTGTCTTCGCCAAGTTCTCTAGCTATACCTATTGCTAAAGCTGTTTTACCTACACCAGGTGGACCCACAAAAAGTATTCCTCTACCTGCGAGTTTACCTTCCTTAATCATCTTAACAATTATTCCTGCTGCACGTCTAGCTTCTAACTGACCCACAAGTCCATCTGCAACAAATATTGGTTCACTTTTTTCATCAAGACCGAGCCCCCTTATGTGACTATGTGCGCTGATCCTCTTTAACATTTCAATCTTGCTTTCTTCTTTGATTTCTCTAATCATCCTAGATCACCTAGCACAAATCAATTCTATATAGAGTATTTATAAACTATATCTTAACTTTAAATATATAGTGTATCCAGCTATAAGCTTTGATAAAGATGTACATGATGATTTAATTGACCAATACATATTTATAACTTATAGTTTTAGACGTAAAGAGGATCTTACAAGAGATATTAGATTCTCTAATTCTCTATAGATGTGACGTACATCTTTATTGTCAAATATATTAAGTAGCTATAGAGCACTACGAACAATGTCTATCATAATGTCCTCTGTTACGACAAAGGGCGTGTTGCTGAACATGTAGTTAAGTCTTGCGAGAGCTAATTCAGCTATGATTTTTAATTCTTTTTCAGTAAAGCTATAATCTCCTAAACGTTCCTTGAACCCTACTTCCTCTTGAAACTTGAATACTGCTCTTGAGGCCTCTTCTGCATATTCAGGTGAAGGTTTTATAGATGGATTTATGTGTCTAAGTAGTTTAGCTGATTGCTCTGGTCTAACTCTATGTGTATAATATACTGCTCTAGGTCCTAATAGAGCTAAACCACATGCGTGAGCTAATTTCGGTTCTAATCCACTTAATGTGTGTTCAATTCCGTGAATAATATGTGTAGAGCCCATATCAATGGCTATTCCAGCAATCATTGCTGCATACATCATTTTGTACCTCAGTTCAATATTCTTAAGGTCGTTGACAAGTTGTGGAAGGACTTCTGATATGACTTTAACTGCCTCTTCACTAAGCATCTCTATGAAGATATTTGATGCAAGTGATGTAGCGGATTCATAAACATGATAGAAGGCATCTAGAGATGTGTACAATGTCTGTCTTCTATCCAGTGTTAATGTGTACTTAGGATCATCGACAGATACATTAGGATATTTAATGCTTAGACCGTGCTTTTCCTTCACATCATCTAATGTTATAACAGCGTATCTATCAACTTCGGTACCAGTTCCATGAGTTGTATTTATAGCTATTAAAGGTAGAGATCTCTTAACCTTTTTCACACCATCGATATAATCCTTAACCTTACCACCATTTACCGCAATAGTCAATCCGATCTTAGCAGTATCTATTGGGCTTCCACCACCGATAGCTATAACAGCCTCAGCTCCCTCAAACCATATGGTTTTCGCAAGATCTTCAGCTTGATTTGCCCAGGGATTTGGTGAAACATTGTCGTAAACAGTATACTTGATTCCTAGATCTCTGAGAATGTTCTCGATATCGTTGAGAGCTCCTGAGAGTTTAGCTGAAGCTCTACCTGAAACAATTACAGCTCTTTCAAATTTGGATAGATAGTCCTTGATATTCTGTACAGCGTCTAGACCAAAGTATAGCGTTGTTTCTGCGTATCTGAGTCTAAAGTTCTTGAGCTCCATATAATCACCTATGAGCCTTATCTGGTGATATAATTTAATAAATTTTGTGTATGTGACTAAACCTAAGTAACTCTGAACAAGCTCTGGTTCTTATATAGAGAATATATTGATATTGCTACTGCTACGATATCTGCTGTAGATCCCGGATTCACTCTAGCTGAAGCTAATTTATCGTCAAATGCCTTTAATTTTTCGAGACATCTAGTCCACGATTCTTTACACAACTTCATAACCTCTTTTGCCTCTTCTTTTACTCTTTGAGCTACTTCATACCCATTTTTTCTTACAACAAGTGTATCTAGTTCACTAGATAGTTGATATAGATATGTCTCTACAATAGCTCTATTCCATATTCCATGATTTTTAAGACGGGCAAGTATGTATTTTGAAAGTGTGTAGGATCTGGGATAGCACTCTACAATCTCTCTTGCTACAATATCATAAGAACTACTATACTCGATGAGATTCCACAGCCTAAGATTCTTTTCAATCAATTCTTGTCTATACTTTTTGCTCCACACACTTGGAAACTCTCCAGTAACATCAGATTTCTTTATATAGCTAGGTCTAGCGATTCTTATAGCTCTATAGAAATATATGGCATCTAATACTGTTGAATATTTTTTAAAGCATGCACAAGCATCGCTCAATAGATCATCAATATTTATCTCGCCATATAGTATAAGGTTTCTACCTAAGGCAACCGATAGAGGAGACAATAGTAAGGCTGTACCAAGACATGTATTACCGCCACCACTAATAACTTTAGAAATACCGACCATATCTAGTATTATGTCTCCATATATGATTCGTAGTCTATCTAAGCTCCTGCCATATCTGTAGCCTCTCCTAATACCTCTGTAAAGAGGATACACAGACTCTATGGCCGTAGCTATGAAGTCCTCATAAATAGTATCATCAAAATCTCTCAGTCTATGAACGTTACCCGGTTTAGGGAATGCTGAAGCTTCTAGAGCTATTCCAAGAGCAAGTTTCTCAGCATATTTGATGATGTTCGTAAACGACATACGATATACACCACACCGTTATTCTGGTATCCACTATTATTGCTTCTTAATCTCCATACATTATCTAGATCTAGGTATCTTTTTGATGAAACACGTTCTCTCTTACTAGTAAGAATTGTCAACAAAAGTTTTTAACCAGACCCCACCTTAAACCTTTGTCAGGTTATGTTTATGGACAAGGTATGTGTTCTCAAGTATTCACCATGGCTTGTCCATTTCAATACTGGTGCCTGTAACGGATGTGATATAGAGGTTCTAGCTGCTATAACCCCTCTTTATGATCCTGAGAGATATGGAATAAAGCTTGCTCCTTCTGTTAGACATGGAGATATCCTTATAGTTACTGGTGTTGTTACTAAAAAGGTTGCAGAAAGACTGAAGAGACTCTATGACCAAATGCCAAATGCTAAATATGTTGTTGCTGTAGGTGCTTGTGCCTACAATGGAGGAGTTTTTAAGGGAAGCTACAGTATAGCTGGTGGAGCTAATAAGGTTGTTCCTGTACATGCGTATGTTCCTGGATGTCCTCCTAGACCCGATGAAATACTTAGAGCACTCCTCATGCTTCTTGGCAGAGAAAAAACTGCAGAGGTAGATAGAGTTGAGCAGAGCTGAAGACCTAGATAGTATTCTAAAGCCTTACACTATTAAGAAAGATGTTATGAAACCAAATAGAGATGTTTACACAGTTGATGCTAAAAACATTAGGGAAGTTATGAAGAACTTGAAGAATATTTATAAAGAAGACTTGTATCTAGCCACAATAGTAGGTGTTGATAAAATAAAGGAAAATCTATTCGAACTTAACTATTTCATCCATATAGTTCCCCTAGGTAAAACAATAGTGATAAAAACCTATATCTCTAGAAATGAGCCTAAAATAGATACTATACTAGATATATGCCCTGGCGCATATGGAGCTGAAGCAGAAATCTATGATTTACTAGGTATAGAATTTATAGGCAATAACTACCTTAGGCGTGGATTCTTTGTACCTGCTGATGTTGTTTCGCAAAATATTTATCCACTTCGAAAAGACGTACAGGTGTAATTCTTTATGGTTTCTGACATAGAGAAGGAGACAACGACATTAATAAAGATACCCATCACTCTTGACGTACCTATAGGACCTCAGCATCCGGCTCTTCATGAGCCAGTAATGCTTAAATTATATGCCGATGGAGAGGAGGTAGTTCATGTAGAGATTAATACTGGATATAACCATAGAGGAATAGAGAAGCTCATGGAAAAGAACTCTTTTTACAAAGACAAATTTATTGCCTCCAGAGTTTGCGGAATATGTAATGGTGTCCATGAGAACTGCTACACACGTGCCGTTGAATATCTAGCTGATATAGAGCCTCCACCCCGGGCCAAGTATCTAAGAGTACTGGTTATGGAGCTAGAGAGAATACACAGCCATATGCTTATTAATGCCATAATGGCTGAGATAATAGGTTTCGATACATTATTCATGTATATAATGAGAGATAGAGAACTCGTAATGAAAGCAAAAGAGATTGTCCTAGGCCATAGAGTTCAGTCAGACATACATATGTTTGGAGGTGTCAGAAGAGATATTGACGATGTGAAGAAGGACAAGATATTGGATCTACTGAATAAATTAGAGCCTCGTATAAAATACTATAGAAAACTATTTGAAGAAGACTCCTCAATCTCCAGTAGATTAACTGAAGTGGGAAAACTTAAATCCTCTGAGGTTCTTAACAATTCACTTTTAGGACCTATACTCAGAGGAAGCGGTATCAAGAGTGATGTGAGGTTAGAGGATAGGTATGATGCTTATGGAGATATACCTTGGTCCATAGTTGTGAGATCTGAAGGAGATTCTCTAGCTAGAATGCTTGTGAGATGGGATGAAGCTATAGAATCTCTAGAGATGTGCAGATATGTACTTGAACATCTTCCCCAAGGACCAGCTGTGGTAGATGAAAGAAAACTTCCGAGAACATTTCCTTCAGGAGAATCATATGCTAGAGTTGAGGCACCGCGAGGAGAACTAATATACTATGTAGCTAGCGTAGGAGGGGCTAACCCCTATAGGGTTAAGATAAGAACACCATCAGCTACAAACATAATCAATAGTGGTTTCAGTTACATAGGTCATAGTATTGCTGACATACCTGTAATACTCGTAAGCTACGACCCATGTATTTCATGTATGGAGAGAGCGATAATTGTAGACCTAAAGAATAGATCGGAAAAGAATGTTCCATTAAGATACTTAGCACAAACCAGTAAGGTGAGAGCATGAGTATAGTTAGAGAAGTTATTAAGAGTTTCTTCTCAAAACCATCAACAATAGAATATCCACGAAAAGCCTCTATAGCTGTAGAGAAAGATCTAAGAGGGCGGCATTACGCTAACCTAAATAAATGCATAGGATGCTCGATATGTGCTATAGAGTGTCCATCTAAAGCCATAGAAATGAAAAAGCTATCTGAAGACATAAAACTCAAACATAATCCTAGAGGACTATACCCCGTTATAAACTATATGTCATGCGTATTTTGTTATCGATGTGTAAGAGTGTGTCCAGTAGATGCATATATAACGACACCCGTACATCAGTTATCATCAGTAAAGGAGGTATTTTCAGAGAATTTAACACTAAAAACTCTTGAGGTGAAATAATGGACATCGAAACACATGTTATAATGGTTATGAGTCTCGTTGTCCCAATCTTCATAGTGTCTATTATTCTCTACACTATAAGACTTCTTAAGGGTCCCACGATACCAGATATGGTTATAGCTGTAGACGCCATTTCATATGATGTAGCTGTGTTTTTAGCAGTCCTATCCATACTCTTCAAATCACCTACACTTATATCCTGTGCCATGATACTCATGCTCTGGGCATATGCCTTAGATGTCTATGTAGCTAAATATCTTGAAGCAAAAGAAATGGGTGAATAAATATGATTGAATGGGTATTAGTGATAATAGGAGAGATATTAGTAGTAATAGGAGCAATATGCGATCTATTAGGAGCTATAGGATTGCTAAGATTTCCTAACTTCTATGTAAGGCTACACGCATTAACTGTTGGAACTATTGGAGGCGCATTTGTACCCTTAATAGGTGTAGCTCTAATAGCTATAGGCTCCGAATTCCTAGGTTTCTATAGATGGGTTATAGCCGGGACCTCAATTGTAACAGCTCTTCTATTACTTTTTCTAGCTCCTGCTGGTTCTCATGCCATAGCCAGAGCTACTCATAGATCTCAGGCCACGGAGGTTTATCCAAAAACTGTTGATAAACTTGAAGAAGATAGAGAAAGAGGTGAATTAAAGTAATGAGTATCGTGATACTGCATTACATGTTGATGGCTATAGCGTCGCTTTTATCCGTAGTATCTGTTTATCTAGCTATAATAGAAAGAGATTTAGTGAAAGCTGTTGTATATTCAGCTCTTCAAAGCACTTTCTACGCATTGCTATTCTATCTAATCATGGCACCAGACATATTTTTGACATATGTTCCCGTATCTGTAGGTCTCTATACAGCCTTGATACTCGTTTTAATAAAGAAGACTGAACGTTTTGAAGGTGAAGAGAAATGAATAGATATATTCATGCAATGGTAATACTAACACTGATAGTGTTGACCATAGTTTTAGCTACAGCTTTTGCACTAGGTGGCATAACTCTCTATCTACCTCCACGTAATGTAAGATCTCTTGCAGAAATATTCCTCAATACCACCTTCAATTTGGAATACCGTATAAGCCCTATGTCACCAGAAGCTGTTACAGCTATTGTATGGGACTATAGAGGACTAGATACACTATTCGAGACCTCGGTTATGTTTTTAGCTATTGTTGGAGCACTCACCCTCTTCAGAGGTCTTAGCGAAAAACTTCCACAAGAAGAAACAGAATATAGAGGAGGATTATCGGTAATAGTCAAGACTATTACTAGAATAGCAACAGTTATGATTATAGCTGTTGGTGCTTCATTAGCGCTTCATGGACATTTAACACCTGGTGGGGGCTTCCAAGGGGGAGCAACAATAGCTGTAGCCCCAATGCTTATTATAATCACATTCTCTACATATTTTATGTTCAGAAGCATACCTGTTAAAAAAGCTGTACTTCTTAGAAGTATAGGACTTAGTGTAATAGCCTTGACCACGTTCTTGGTACTCATTATAGCCTTAACACAAAACGGTACTGCCTATATATTCCAAAACCAACCTAAGATTCATGCAGACTATGGAATACCATCATATCTAGGTGATACAATAGTGTTAGGAGGAACACTTCTACTGTTTAACGCTGCAGAAACCTTTGCTGTTGCCTTTGGTTTTATAGCATTACTGATTCTGATAACTGTTCCAGAGGATTATGCCAAAACTATTGTTTTAGAGGGTGAAGAATGATGGAAGTAGTACAATTCTTATTCAATATAGTTGTCGTATCAATGATAATGAATATAGCTATATCTCTCTATGGAGTTTTTGCGAGACCCAGCTTAATAAAGAAGATAATAGCTCTCACTATATTCGGTGATACAATCAACTTGATGGTTATATTGATAGGATTTAGATACGTAGAACCAAATCCGCTACCACCAATACTAACAACGATACCGCCAACTTCTATAGATATCTCTACTTTTGTTCAAAAAGCTGTAGATCCTTTACCTCAGGCTCTTGTACTAACTGCAATAGTTATCGGCTTAGCTGTAACTCTATTCCTGATATTTTTGACTATACAGATCTATCGTATATACAGAACAACGAATGTCAAGAAGATAGCTAAATTGAGGGGATAAAGATGAGGAGAGCGCTAAAAGCTGTACCAGCTACACTACTAGCATTTGTAACATATATTGTTTTCTCAGGATCAATCACATTATACGATATATTGACAGGTATAGCAGTATCAATTCCTATAGGAGTTATTACAGCAAATACGTTGTTAACAAATCCATTAAAGATGCTGGACCTTAGGAGATGGATATGGCTGGTTGCATATACTTTGCGTTACTTCTTTATAGATGAGGTAAAAGCCCATATAGATGTTATCAAGAGAATAGTGCATCCAAAAATGCCTATAAATCCAGGAATAGTAAAGGTCCCGATAAAGGTCTCAACAGATTATGCATTAACGGCTGTAGCAAATTCGATAACTAATACACCTGGGACAGTAGTTGTAGATGTAGATAAAGAGAAGGGTTATCTCTATATACATTGGATCGATGTAAAGACTATAGAACCTGATGAAGCATGGAAACAGATATCACAAGTTTTTGAAAAATTTGCTAAAAAGGTTTTCGATTAGGTGATACCCATGATTTCGTTGTTCGATACCATCTATGGTATAGTTCCACCTCTACTTATATCTCTGGCTTTTGTGACCCCGTTTTTAGGTCTCTTTATAAAGAATAAAAAGTTTTTCACGATATACATCATAGTTATAACAATGATAACATTAGTAATGACGTGTCTAGTAGCCTACAACATATTTTCTAGAAATACTGTAGCTATCTATCCTTTTGGTGGATGGCCTCCACCTATAGGCATAGCTTATACTATAGATAAGCTTAATGCATCATTAGCGCTACTGGCTACATTAATAATATTACTTTCAGCAATATCAACAAAGAGTTACCTAAGTAGATACAAAAAATCTTCAACTCTTTCATATATGTACACAGCTCTAATAGGGTTTACAGCAGGCGCTATAGGGGCTCTGTATACTGGTGATATATTCAATCTTTTCGTAATGATGGAGGTTATGTGTATATCCCTATATGTTCTAATAGCTTTTCATAGAACTAGATCAGAAGCTATTGAAGCATCAATAAAGTATTCACTTGTCAGTATAATTGCGCTTATCATCTACTTCTTCTCGACAATACTAATATATAGTGGCTACCAAACGTTAAACATGGCTGATTTAGCCACAAAGGCTAGACCAATCATACTTGATATACTTAAAATGTATTCTATCGATATGCTTAGTAGTAGCTATTACTCCGATATATACATTATCACACCCATAGCTATAGCACTAATAATCTGGGTCTTCACTTTGGAATCTGCTTTATTCCCTAACCATTTCTGGTTACCAGATGCTATAAGTGAAGCACCTACACCAGTTTCAGCTATTCTTCCTATAGCAGAAATGGTTTCTATATACGTCGTTATTCGTTACCTCTTTACAATATTTGGACCAGACTCTATTTTAGCTGAAAACAATGTGAGAAATATAGTACTTTACATCCTATTGATATTAGGAATCATTGCTTCGATAGTTGGAAGCATTATGATGACATTACAGAAGGATTCAAAACGACTTTTAGGATATAGCTCTGTGAGTCATATAGGGTTCATATACATTGCCATAGGCTTAACAGCATTTACATCAGAACCCACAATACCTCTTGTTGCCTCTATATTCCATATGATTAACTATGTCATATCGAGTTCATTACTATTCTTGGCTATAGGTGCTATAGAGAGCGTTATTGGTAGTCGAAACATCGATGATATGGCAGGTCTAGGTAGAAGCGCTAAACTTGCCGGATTTAGTATTGTAATTGGTGTTCTTAATTTAATAGGTTTACCACCTCTAGGAGGATTCTTCAGCAAATTCATGATATATCAAGCTGCATTAACTGTTTCACAACCAATAATAGCTCTTCTCATTGTCGTAGCTACAGCTATAAGTGTTATGGGTTACGCAAAACTACTCCTCATACCATTTGGTATAAATAGTGAAAAGAACATAAAGGAAAGTTACAGCTTCTCAGTACCTAGCTTCATATTAGCATTAATGATTATATTGCTAGGTCTGATGCTTCCAATAGGATTGAACAAATATCTAGAGGATATCGCTAAATCAGCACATGAATATGTATACTACGTTGAATCATTTCTTAAGTACATGGTTACATTATGGCCTAGGTGAATGGAGATGATGGTACAGACATGGATATTGGATCCTGTAACCCTGAGCATAGTTGTTTCAGGATTAATGCTATTTGTAGCACTCGTTATAGCTATAGTAATTGGTCTTTTTAGAGGAGGAAAGATCTCTACAGAAGGTAGCGAGATGTATATAGGTGGTGAAAATGAAGATGTATTGAAATATAGAGTTCCAAGCATCATAGCACTGTACTGGGGTATTGTGAAACGTGCATGGAGGAAAGCATTTGAGTATCTTAGAGATGCTATACATACTGGTGTACTTAACGATTGGTATGGATTTATGAGTAGTTGGTTAGGCTTTTTACTGCTTATAGCATTGATTGCAATACTTGTTTATCTATTCATGTAGAGGTGTGAGACATGATCAATGAATATCTGTACATACTATTTGTAGTGATGGTGTTTCCCGGACTACTTTTTATGGTAGCTATAGCTCTATTTAGTGAATGGTTTTATAGAAAAGTTGTTGCTAGAATGCAGAATAGAATGGGTCCTGCATATACAGGACCTATAGGGATTCTACAGCCTTTAGCAGACATCCTGAAGCTTCTCTTAGTTAAGGAAGTTAAGAAACAGCGCTACTCATCATTAATGTTGGCAGAAGTGGGTATGTCTATAGCTATAGCATCTATCGTAGCTTCGGTATTTATGTTACCTATATCACCTCTACGTTTTTCAGCTCCTTACGATATAATTGTACTATTATATCTCTATGCTGTATGGCACTTCATAGGCTTAGCCATAGCTGTATTAGCGTATCCCAATCCTTTCGTTATAGCAGGATTGTCAAGATTAATAGCTCTAACAGTAGTTATAGAGCCAGCAATATTTTCCTCTATACTTGTTCCCGCTATACTTACATCAACCAATTGTTCACCAACATATTCAGTCCTATGCATATCAGCAAATTCATGGAGATTGTGGCTTAACTCACCTCTAGCATTCATATCCATGCTCTTAGCCCTACTATCAATTATTATAGCTACCCAAGCTAAACTAGGATTGAAACCTTTTGATATTCCAGAAGCTGAACAAGAGCTTATAGCTGGACATATAACTGAATATTCAGGTAGTATTCTAGCTCTCTACAATCTATTACATGATATTAAGCTAGCTTTTTCAGCACTTTTAATAACCTATCTATTCCTAGGAGGTCCCTACCCATACAGACATCTAAGTATAGCAGGTATAACACTTCTCGTAATCAAATACGTAGCCGTTCTATATACACTCTCATTATTACGAGCATCTTTTGGACGTAGAAGAATAGATCAAGGTATAGTAATGATCATGAAATACAGCTTAATGCCCTCCATAGCAGCTCTACTTATCAGCCTCATTACCCTAATCATATAGTACCGTAAATCTCTATTTGCATCAATCTACTATATCAAGAAGATAAAAATCAGTGTATAGAGATAAAAGTCGATTTTTAGATTTACTACGCAAGGTGAACTTATGAGGTAAATGTATTATGAGTGTAGTAGAGCTTCATAAATCCTATTTAACAATATTGATATGGGGTCTAATATGCGAAATAATAGTCCTGATTTACTATCTATCAAATAATAAATACTCATTCGAATTCTATTTAACTTTAGGCTTACTACCTATAACATTAGGAGGGGTAGTAGCCATAGTGAGAGCCATTAAGAGGGAAGTGAGCGGCTAACTATGTTTTAAAAACTCTATCGAAATATGGATTCTTGGCTAACGCTGTTAGAGGTATAGCATACACTATATCACCTTCAATAAGCCCTAACTCTTGTGCCGCTATACCAGCACTAAACATAACTCTATTATCTACATTATGTATAGATGCTGTCTTTACTGCTGAACCTATAGCTATACCTAGATTTATCAAGCTGTTCACTACATTGGCATCCAGGTTCCATTTTTGTGGAGTTTTTAGACCCATATCAACGATTTTGCACCCTATCAGTATTACTGCTAAGCTTTTCCTAATGCTTTGAGCATCTCTTTTAAAGAAATCTCCGTATGTTGATGATAATTCCTCCATCTTATTCGCTAGATACTCTATCTCCTCTACATCATCAAGTATCTTTATCACTATATTGTCGTAACCTCTGGCTTTTGGTGCTGTTAATGCTGATATAGCCATGAGTTTAGCAACATATACTATAACCTCTCTTTTGATATTATCTAGATTTAGCACTCGATAAACACCTGTACTACAACTTTATCCTACGTATTTTAACACCATTATCCATACAGAGCTTCCTAACATCATCACTGAGCTTAGAACCAGTAGAATACAGAATCAATACAGGTTTTGCTTTCAACAGTTTTGCTTTCTCGATAAAAACCTTAATCTTCTCTATATCCACCTTATCGTTGTTTTCAACTACCTCTATAGCCATTATAGATCCTCTTCCTCGCACTAGTAATGATACTGGTCCATATCGTGTAGGATGATTGAATTCGACACCATATCCCGCACCTACATATCTACCCGCTATCCTACCTAGTCTTCCATATTTCTTCTCATAAATATTCTGTATATATCTAATCTTTGCTGAAGTCATGATATTTCGCCAAAAATAGATTTGCATCAGAAAAGGTTTTAAGGTTTTAACTGTGTAGATTTGTCTATAGTAAACCTATATGACATGAACCCTACGATGAATATTATGTTCTTATTTCTTTCAGAATATTCTGTACGAGTGTCTCTAGCTTTTTCAATTCATCTGGATCTGGAATAGATTTTGTTTCAACTACAGGCTCTATAATCTTGAACCCAGCTTTTGTTGCTAAATCTACTGCGTATCTAGCTGTTGGAGTCCATGAATACGTATTGACTATAGCTATACTCCTTCCTTTACCAGCCTGTTTCAACTGAAATAGAGACATCAAATTCTCCATGTATGGAAATATACCTGAATCATAAGACGGATAGACAGCGATTACAACATAAGCTTCAACAACATCAGACAATATATAGGATGTATGAGATAACGATACATCATGAACTATTAGCTTAATCCCTGCATTACCTAATTCTCTAGATATTTTCTCAACAATTGTCTCACTTCTTCCGTACATCGATCCATAGACTAAGACTGCTCTATCTTTCTCTAGCTCAGGTTTAGACCACTTTCTATAAAGTTCTATAATTCTATTAATGTTAGATCTATATATAGGACCGTGTGATGGAGCTAAAACCTTTATTTCTAGGTTTTTCAGTTTCTCTAGAGCCTCTATAACGTTTTTAGCGTACTTGATAACTATGTTTGAGAAATACCTTCTGGCTTCCTCTAGATAGAAATCCATATCAAGTTCATCATCAAATATATCTGTACGTAAAGCTCCATAACTACCAAAGGCATCACATGAAAACAGTATCCTGTCTTCTTCAATATAGGTAACCATAGTTTCAGGCCAATGAAGCCACGGAGTGTATATAAACCTTAGGGTCCTTCCGCCTAAGGTAATTCTATCACTATCTTTAACAACATGTATTCTACCTTCTGGTATCCTATAGATAGATTTTAGAATCTTGCTACCAATAGGTGTTGTCACAACCTTTGTTTGAGGCATAATGTCTAGAACATGGGGTGTAGCTCCATGGTGATCTGGCTCTAAATGGTTAATAACTATGTATCGAATTCTATCAAAATCTTTAACAACTTCTTTAACCTTACCTAGATACTCATACGTATATCTCTCATCAACTGTATCAATAAGTGCAGCAGCGTCACTACCTATTACCGCATAAGCATTATACGATATACCGAATGGTAGAGGCCAAAGCGATTCAAAAAGCTCTTTAATTTCATCATCTACACCAATCCAATAGACATTATCTGAAATAGCTACAGGTCCTAAAACCATACCACCACCTTATAGTTGATTATGTTTGATAAACAATAAAAGCTTTAGCATTATGATTGAGGTATATTCGTAGACAGTAGCGTGTTATGTATATTTTTGGACACCTCTCAGTATATAACGTTACCAAGTTAAGATAACATATGGATATTCAGGACACTCATAGTGATGCTTATGGATATCCCTGAGCCTATAGCTAGTGGACTAAGAGAAAAAGGAATAAAGAGTTTCACACCTCCACAAGCCGAGGCTTTAAGAAAAGGTCTTCTCGATATGAATAATATGGTCATTGTAGCACCTACTGCTAGCGGTAAGACTCTTATTGGTGAAATAGCTCTAATTGCTGCTACAAAAAATGGAAAAGGCATCTATACAACACCACTAAAAGCTCTAGCTTATGAAAAGTATAGTGAATTCAAATTTTGGGAACGATATGGTATAAAGGTTGGTATATCTGTTGGAGATTACATCGTTACTCAAGAAGAGATAGAGAACTTAGGTAGATTCGACCTAATTGTTACTACCTATGAACGTCTAGACTCTATTATGAGGAAAAGACCTAGATGGTTTGATAATGTAAGAACCATAGTCATAGATGAAATGCATATGCTTGGGGATGCTGGTAGAGGACATATAGTTGAGATGATAGCCATGAGGGCTAAAATGCTAGGAATACAGATAGTGGCTTTATCGGCAACTATAGGCAATCCTGATGAGATAGCTAAATGGCTTAATGCTATTCTCATTAAATCTGATTGGAGACCTGTGAAGCTTTACGAGGTTATAGCTTATAAGAATAGAGGTGAAAAAACTTGGACCATGCTCATACCTAGAGAAGTAGCTTATGGTCTAGCCACTATAACTGTCGATGATTTAACTAATTACTGGTTGCAAAAAGCTGTTAGTGAAGGTTTTAATGTGTTAGAGTTCAAATATTCTAGAAAAGCAGTTGAAGAATTAGCTTATACATATGCTCCCGTATTGTGCAAATCCCTACCAGATTATGAACTACGAGAACTAGATGTTTTAGCAAAAAAACTCAAAGATCAGCTCCATGATTTTGAGTACGAAAAACTATATCCGTTAATACGTTGTGGAGCATCTTATCATCACGCTGGTTTATCGTTTAACGCTAGACAATTCATAGAAAAGGCATTTAGAGAAAGACTACTAAGGTATCTAGCTGCTACACCAACATTAGCCATGGGTGTTAATCTGCCCGCTAGAGTAGCGATCATAAACACCAGATACTTTAGCGAGAAATACATGAAGAGGATCAGTATATTAGAATACAAACAGCTTTCGGGTCGTGCTGGAAGACCTCAGTATGATCCCTACGGTATAGTTGTGATAGGTAAAGACGTGACATCTCTATCTGAAGCCAAAAAATATATCGAGGGTACACCAGAAGCTGTAGGTTCAAGTCTATGGAATGATGATGCTTTGCGAAAACACGTTCTCGCTTCAATATCGTCAGGAGAAACAACAACATTAGGGGATCTTGTCAAGTTTTTTAGTATGTCGTTCAATGCAGTAAATATGAATTCAATAACCATAGAAGAAAAATTAAGAAAGACAGTAACTATGCTAGAAGAGCTTGCAATGATTAGATCACGAAAGACCGGAACAGAAGTAACATTCACACCTACAAACTTAGGTATGGCAACATCGTGGCTCTACATAGACCCTGTCTCAAGTTTCATAATAATAGATGGACTAAAAGACAGAGAAGATGTACCTCCTCTATACTATCTTTCGCTCATAGGTATGACTCCTGATTTTGCTGATGTACATATAGCTAAACAGGCATATGAATGGTTCGAAGAACTTGTAACAGATCTTGAAATAAGGGGAGAGGTTCCGCCACAATCTCTAGAGTATAGAGCAAAAGACCCTAATGTAAATTGGTTTAGAGGATGTATAATTGGATTGATATTAAGGGATTGGATAGAAGAGGTTCCCGAGAGAGTTATTGTTGAGCGATATGGTATAGAACTTGGTGATCTCGGAGTTATCAAAGAAACTGGTGAATGGCTTGTATTTTCAGCATACATTATTACGAGAACTGCGAGATTAAAGAGACACAGCGATAAGCTTGAAGTACTAATTGATAGAGTGAGACACGGAGTCCGAGAGGATGTTCTGGATTTAGTCAAGCTCAAGTACATAGGTAGAGTCAGAGCTAGAATTCTCGTTAATAATGGTATAAGAAACGTTAAGGATATAATCGAGAAGCGTGAGCTTCTGATAAAGCTTCTAGGTGAGGGATGGGGTAAAAAGATTTTGGAAGAATTAGAGAATATCTATACTAATGATGTAAGCAGTAAAGAGAGATAAGTCTATGTTTTTCGTCTGATCTTTCTGGGCAACCTCCTCATTTCAAGCTCTTTGTCATCGATATCAGGATACTGTATATTCTCTAAATCTTTAATGTATTCTGGAAGCTCATCAACATTTATCAGCTTTTTTTCTAGAGCGAAATGAAGCAGATATTCATAGTCTACATCTTCTAGAGAAATTGGATCTCCATCATCTCCAAGTTTCTTCTTAATCCAAGAAGCGAATTCTTCAACCATGCCATTACGAACTATAACATCTATTAATTCATCCCTCGGTATGTACACAACTAACACCCAGCACCTAGATAATGTAGTGTGAATTTGTTAATAAGCTATATATATTCATGAATGATCGCTATGCATATAGATACCTTAGTTCTATGGTTTTTGTATAAATGATGTAATACACTAAGCTTAAAAACCCTACACAAGGTTGAATGAAAGGGGATGTTTATTGCACCAACACAAATCCGCTATGTGTATGAAGAGCCTCCAAATGAAGCCATAAGGTTGCATCTCAATGAATGTTTATACAATGTACCTGATTTTGTAGTAGAGGCTGTTACAAAATATCTAAAGAGCTGTAATCTATACCCAAATAAGAGCCTCTTTGATAGATTAAGAGAACTTCTAGCTGAATACACCAAAACTAATAAAGACAATGTCTATCCATTTGTTGGAGGCGATGGTGCCTTAAGATCTATTTTCTATAACTTAGTTAACCAAGGTAACAAGGTTCTATACATAGATCCAACATTCGCTATGATAAAGGTATATGCAGAAGCAAGAGGATTAGTAAGCGTAACTGTTAACAGTTATGAAGATGGTGATTGGTGGAGAGTAGATACTGATGCTCTAATAGAGAAATCTAGAAATGTAAACCTAGCCGTAATAGTTGATCCTAATAATCCTACTGGTGGTCCTGTGGTACACGCTAAAGAGAATGTAGTTGAAGCCTTAGCAAAGAATGTTAATGGTTATGTTGTGTTCGATGAAGCATATCATGAATATGCAGGTTATACTGTAGTCCCCTATATAGATCGATACCCAAACATTATAGTTGTTAGAAGCCTTAGCAAAGCTTTCTGTTTAGCCGGCTTCAGACTTGGCTATATCGTGGCAGACAAAAATGTTATAGAAAGGATATCAGCGATACACACGACCTTCGATATACCTACACCATCACTTGTAGCAGGTATAAGCGCATTAGAAAATAGGTGGCATATGGAGAAGGTGGTGAATAATATAAAGGAGATACGAAACTACCTCTATGAAAAATTCAAAACCCTGAATCTGAAGGTTTATAGATCTTTAACGAATTTCCTACTAATCAGAGATAAAAGAGATCTTAGTAGTATTCTGCGAAAACATGGTATATACATTAAGAAAGTTGGTGAAGATCTATATAGACTAACAATACCGCCACCAGAGCTATGTAGCAAGATATTATACGTTATAGGTAGAGAGTTATGAAGATAGCTATACCTAATAAAGGTAGACTTCAAGAACCATCGCTAAAACTTCTTCAAGCAATAGGAATAAAGCCTAAAGTGTTTGATGAAAGAGCTTTAGTCATTCCAACTAATTGGAGTGATGTAGAGCTTGTAGCAGTAAGAACAGAAGATATACCATATATTGTTGAAAGTGGAGGAGCTGAACTAGGCATAACAGGTCATGACTATGTTGTGGAATCTGAAGCAGATGTTGAAGAGCTAGTGAAGCTCGATTTCGGTGAAGCAAGTATAGTGTTTGCCGTACCAAGTAGCTGGAATATACAAGATGCATCTCAGATTAGGGATAAAAGTATAAGGATTGCAACCAAGTACTACAATATCGCTTCTAAATATATCAGAGAACAGAATCTAAAGGCAAAAATAGTAAGAGTTAGTGGAGCTACAGAAGTTATGCCATATCTAGGTGCAGCTGACGCAGTTATAGACGTTGCTAGTAGTGGTACAACACTTCGTATCCATGGTCTAGAGCCTATAGATACTGTGTTACAGACATATGCAACACTTATTGCTGGTAAGAACTGGCGAAATAGTCGTTACGCTGAGATGATAAAGCTTATTGTAACACTTGTCCAGGGAGTTATAAACGCCAAAGGGAAGAAGATGGTCTTCATGAATGTTCCTAACAATAGACTCAATGATGTGCTTAGCGTTCTCCCAGCGATGTTGGCTCCGGCTGTAACGAAATTAAGTAAGGCTGATGCTTGGGAGGTCATAACGGTAATTAATGAAGATGATATCCCTATTGTAGTAACTAAATCTATATCTAAAGGAGCTAGAGATATAGTTGTACTAGATATCGAAAAGGTGATATCTTGATTAAGGTTATGCCCAGCATAGATATAAGTGATGGCAGGGCTGTGAAACGTGTTAAAGGTGTTAGGGGTACCGGTATAGTTATTGGCGATCCTATTAAAGTTGCTGAAGAACTGTATAGCAATGGATATGAAGCAGTACATGTAGTAGATCTAGATGCTGCAGAAGGAGTGGGAGATAATAGTCATTTAATAAGCAATATATCGTCTATAGGATTTAGTTGGATTCAAGTTGGAGGTGGCATAAGAAGTTTAACTAAAGTTTATAGAGTTCTTGGATATGGTGCTTCAGCTGTCGTAATATCTTCGTTATTCTTTAGAAATAGAAGTGAGTTTAACCATATAATCAACAATGTTGGTGGTGATAAAGTCATTCTTACACTAGATTACAGATCTGATGGATACGTGTATGTTTCTGGATGGAACGAGAAGGCAATAGAAATTGATAAAGCAATAGAAATTGCTTCGCAATATCCTTTACTAGGTATAATGTTTACCTATATAGATACTGAAGGAACTATGAGTGGAATAGATAGTAATATAGCTAAATATGTATCAAAGGTTAAAGGGCTGAAAGAATATGCTGGAGGTATCTCGAAATACGAAGATATATTGTTGCTGAACTCTATGGGTTTTGATTACGCTATAGTCGGTATGGCTCTCTTCAGAGGCTTTCTTAGGGGTGTAAAAAATGACTAGGCAGTGTAGATATTCAAGGGAGACACTAGAAACTTTTACAGAAGTCTATATAGATATAGACTCAGAGGGAGAGATCAGGATTGATACACCTATACCGTTTCTAAACCATATGCTTGAAACATTATTCAAACACATGAATTCCTCTGCAACCATTAAAACTGTTGATAAAAAGCCTTACGATGATCACCACATTGTGGAAGATACAGCCATAGCTATAGGTGAAGCTTTGGCCAAATGTATAGAAGATAAATCAGGTATAAAGAGATATTCACATGTTGTTGTACCAATGGACGATGCCTTGATTCTTGTAGCAGTTGATATATCTGGAAGAGGTGGTAGTTATATAGATCTAGATTTAGAGAAAACAGTTATAGGTGGAATGAGTACTGAAAATGTTAATCACTTCATAGATACATTGGCCACCCGATCAAAGATAACTATACATGTTCTAAAGATTAGAGGTCACAATATACACCACATTATAGAGGCTGTGTTTAAGGGATTAGGTCTAGCTCTACATGATGCTACACGAATCATTGGTAGCGGTATCAGGAGTACAAAGGGAGTAATATGACTGTTAAGAGAATAATTCCCTGTCTAGATGTAAAGAATGGAAGGGTAGTCAAGGGTGTAAAGTTCCAGAACTTGAAAGATAAAGGTGATCCAGTAGAGCTTGCTGCTAGATATGAAGAAGAAGGTGCAGATGAGATAGTGTTTCTTGATATAACTGCAAGTATAGAGAATAGAAAGACTTTACTCAATGTTGTTAAAGATACTGCAAGTGTGTTATCAATACCTTTGACTGTTGGAGGAGGTATAAGAGATTTAAATGATGTAGCTGACGTTCTATCATATGGAGCAGATAAAGTAAGCATAAATACAGCTGCAGTAAATAATCCAAAAATAATTTCAAGAAGTGCTGAAGAATTTGGTTCACAGTGTATTGTTGTAGCTATAGACGCTAAGAGGAGTGGCGATAAATACCTTGTATATACGTACTCAGGCACATACAACACAAACCTAGATGCTGTAGAGTGGGCTAAAACCGTTGAAGCCTTAGGGGCAGGCGAAATACTTTTGACCAGTATAGACAGAGATGGAACTAGACTTGGATATGATGTAAAGCTAACTAAAAGTATAGCATGTGCCGTTAGATTACCAGTTATAGCTAGTGGTGGAGCTGGGAGTATGGAGCATTTCTACGAGGTTTTTGTACAAGGTTACGCTGATGCTGCATTAGCTGCCGGTATATTTCATGACTGTATTGTAAGTATAAGGGAACTCAAGCTCTACCTCAGATCCAAAGGTGTTGAGGTCAGATTATGACTATATATTACCGGTTCCCAAATGTAAGACCTTTAGAACTTGAAAAAGTTTTAGATGTTGTTAAAAACACTATAGAGTATGTTAGAAAATATGGTGATAAAGCTTTAAAAGAATTTACAAAGAAGTTCGACGGTGTGGATATAGATACTATTGCAATAGACAGGCAATACTTATTGAAATGTTGTAAAGATCTTGAGCCTGGTCTCAAGAAATCTATAGATATTGTCCATGATATTCTATTCAAAATTCATGAGCTTCATCTACCTAAAGATGTTATAGTAGAAGTTGAAGGTGTTAGATTGGGATATGTTTGGAGAAGCATTGATAATGTAGGTATATACGTACCAGGAGGAAAAAAATCTTATCCTTCATCACTATTAATGGCTGGAGTACCAGCTAAAGTTGCAAAAGTTAAGAAAATGTATGTAGCCTCTCCACCTATGCCTGATGGCTGTGTTAATCCAGCCGTAGCTTACGTAGCTCTAAAGCTAGATGTTGATGAAGTGTATAGAATAGGTGGTGCACAAGCTATAGCGGCACTTGCCTATGGAACTGAATCTGTTAAGAAGGTTGACAAAATTGTGGGTCCTGGAAACATATATGTCCAAGCAGCAAAATTTCTCGTACAGGATGCTGTAGCTATTGATGGTATAGAAGGACCCACAGAACTTGTTGTTGTAGCTGATGAATCAGCTGAACCAGAGATGGTTTCAATTGACATGATGGCACAAGCTGAACATGGCCAGGGAACATTTATAGTATTGATATCTAATTCGAAAAAGCTTATACAAGAAGTAGGTAAAATCCTAGAGCAAGATAAAGATCATGACTATTACATTGTTGAAGTTAGTAGTATTGATGAAGCTATAGATATAGTCAATACTATTGCACCTGAACATCTATCGCTTCATGTAGCTCAACCACAAAAGTACCTGAACTATATAAGTAATGTGGGTGCCATATCTTTGGGGAAAGAACCTCCAGCACTAATAGACTACATAGGTCCTAACCATATACTTCCAACAAATAGATGGGCTACATCTAAGGGTGCATTAAGTGTCTACGACTTTCTCAAACCTTTATCAATAATACTCGATAGTTCGTCCATAAAGAGAGAAGTTATTCAAGCTGTTCTACAACTAGCTGAATATGAAGGGTTTAAAATACATAGCAAGAGCATAGGTGTAAGATTTGGATCTAGTCCTAGCTGAACTTTATAGCACTATAGTTGATAGAATAGAAAAGAAGCCTACAAACAGCTACACGGTTCAGCTAGTAAGTAAAGGTATTGAATATGTTGCTAGAAAGTTTGGTGAAGAATCTATAGAGGTAATAGTGGCCGCTTTAGCAGAATCTAGAGAAAGACTTGTAAGTGAAGTAGCTGATCTCCTATATCATCTCTTGGTGTTGATGGCGCTCAAGAACATTACACCAGAAGATATTGCTAAAGAGTTATTGAGGAGACGTAAATGAGAGCTCTGGTACTTAATTATGGTGTAGGCAATCTTTTCAGCATATCGTCAGCATTAAAACGTGTAGGTTTTGATGTACATATATCTAGTGATCTTGAATACGATTATGATCTCCTAGTCTTACCGGGTGTAGGTTCATTTAAGGCTTTGGGACCTTATATAGAAAAGGAAGGTTATGTGCTTAAAGAAGCAGTTAGTAAGGTTTCTGCAATACTTGGTATATGTCTAGGTATGCAGATACTGTTTGAGTATAGTACAGAGTATGGATACTCAAAAGGATTAGGTATACTGGAGGGATATGTAGACAGAATTATAACCAGCAAGAAACTTCCACACATAGGTTGGGATAAAGTGTACCTCTTCAACAAAAACGATAAATGCGAAGTGTTCGCCAAACTTGATGGTAAATATGTGTATTTTGTCCATAGCTATGTTGTTTATCCCAGACATCTCGACCACATATGCATGCTAAGTCATTATGATATGCTCTTTCCAGCAGCTATAGCCTATAGAAACATATTTGGAACACAATTCCATCCAGAAAAAAGCGGTTCTACAGGTAAACAGCTTCTTGAGGCTATTGCTCAATGGATAAAGAGATAGTTGAGTTCAGTAGAGAGAGAGCTGAAGAGATTGCAAATAAGCTGAGATTTAGATACGAACAGAATACCGTTATAGTTGTTGTACAAGATATCGATACAAAGGATGTGCTTATGGTGGGACATATGAACAGAGAAGCATTTATAAAAACATTAACCACGGGATATCTACATCTATGGTCTATATCACATAGCAAGATCTGGCTTAAAGGCGAAACTAGCGGTAATTATCAAGTTGTTGTAGATATTAAAGTTGATTGTGATGAAGATGCCATTGTAGTTCTAGTTAGACCTCTAGGGCCCATATGTCACACTGGTAATAAAACTTGTTTTTATAGGAATATAAGGAATATTGCTGAAGAACCTTAGTAGCTGATTTTTTCGAGGACAGCTTCAGTAAATTCAATTGTTTTACTGTTTCCACCAAGATCTGGCGTTAGTTTTGTACCGTCCTTGAGGACCTCTAGAATAGCTCTATCTATTGATTTAGATGCCTTGATATATGTATCTATACTGTGTTTCTCACCTAACCATTTAAGCATCCATGAAACACAGAATATCATTGCCATAGGATTGGCTAAACCTTTACCAGCTATATCGAATGCTGCACCATGTATAGGTTCAAACATTGCCTTCTCATCACCTATGTTTGCTGATGCAGCTAAACCTATGCTTCCAGAAACATAAGCTGCTAGATCGCTAAGTATATCACCGAATAGGTTAGTGGTCACAATTACATCAAATCTTTCAGGCCTCCTAACTATATCCATAACTGCAGCATCTATATACATTTCATCTACCACTACATCATTGTAGTTCTGAGCTACTCTATATATACACGATCTAAATAAACCATCACTAACAGTTAAAACATTAGCCTTATGAACTACTGTGATCTTCTTCCTTCTACTTAATGCTAAATCAAAGGCTACTTTAGCTATTCTTTCGCTTGCCCTTTTACTTACTACACGTAAAGCTATAGCTACATCATCTGTAACCATGTGTTCAGCTCTTACATATATGTCTTCAGTATTTTCTCTAACTATCACCAAATCTATATCTCTTCTCAGCGAGTTAACACCTGGTAAAGCTTTAGCTGGCCTGATATTAGCATACAGATCTAGACCTCTTCTGATTTTCACTACAACATCTCCCGCACTTTCACCTACAGGACCCTTAAGTATTGCATCACTTCTCTTTATGATATTCCACGAATCTTCTGGAAGAGCCTCACCAAACATTTTAACCGCAGTATCTCCGCCATAAACTTTCGTAACCACAATTTGAAGACCATAGAATCTAACAACTTTCTCTAGCACTTTAAGAGCTGATGAGACTATCTCGGGCCCTATACCATCTCCTTCTATAACAGCTATATTGAAGACCATTCATATTCTCCTCATAGCCTTTCTAATCACATCATCTAATACATATTTATCGATTTTAATGCCCTTGTCTCCAAGTTCTTTAACCATCTTTAGGACCTCCGTAACCACCTCTTCTCTCAGTTCTATACCCATTTGTTTCAATACATATTCAACAGCATGTCTACCGCTATGTTTCCCTATAACTATAAGTCTTTCAGCTCCCACAATAGCTGGATCTATAGGCTCATAGGTTAGTGGATGGCTGAGAACCCCATGAACATGTATTCCTGATTCATGCGCAAATGCGTTGCGACCAACTATAGCTTTATTGGGCGGTACAGAAATCCCGAAATATTTTGCTACTATATCAGCTACTTTACGTATCTTCTCAAAATTTATACCAACCCTACAGCCTAGGAGGAATTTTGACGCAGAAGCTACTTCTTCTAGAGCGGCATTACCTGCTCTTTCACCTACACCAATGACTGTTACATGTACTTGTTCTGCACCTGCCTCGATAGCTGATATACTGTTTGCTACAGCCATACCAAAATCGTTATGACAGTGAACACTAACTATGTAATTACCTTTAACATTATTCTTGACATACGATACCAAGCGTGATATGTAGCTTGGATATGCAATACCAACAGTATCAGCTATATCTATCCTACTTGCACCAGCATTAACAACAGCCTGAAATATCTCAACCAGAAACCTTGGTTCAGATCTTGTAGCATCTTCAGCACTAAATTCAACAACAACTCCATGAGCTTTCGCATACTCAATTGCCTGAACAGCTTTTTCTAAAACTTGTTCACGAGTCATCTTGAGCTTGTACTCCATATGTAAATCCGATGTAGCTATAAAGGTATGAACTGCATCTACATCAGCATCTATAGCCTTATCTATATCGGCTTTTACTGCTCTAGCCAATGCAACAACTTCTGCACGACTAACACTCTTAGCTATAAGTTTAACAGCTTCAAACTCACCTTGACTCGTTATGGGAAATCCTGCCTCTATAGAGTCCACACCTAGTTCATCTAACAGTAACGCTATCTCTAATTTTTGCTCAACACTTAAATCAACCCCCGGCATCTGTTCTCCGTCTCTTAATGTAGTATCAAGTAACCTAATGTATTTGTCTAGGTTTTTCCTACCTATTTCCAGGGGGTAAGCAATAGACATCCCCTACACTACATCATTTTTAGAGGTATATAAGCCTTCATTAACATATTAAGATGATACACAAGTGGTATAGTATACAAACAGATATAAATATGTTTAAATTGTAATTGTTAGTAAATGCTTAGAAGAAAAGTTTAAAAACTCGCTACAAGAAGGGGTAAATTGGTTTGCGTGGTGAGGCTGATGGAACTCCAAGTCCGTTAACGTCAGACAACGAGCATAGTATGTTCATAGATAATGAGATTGATGTAGAGATCTGGACCAACAGACTGTATATCAAGTCCGGAGGAGAATTCTAATGATAGGAGCTAAACTTATGGTAGAATCTCTTGTTAGGGAAGGCGTTAGGGTTATATTTGGTATACCAGGTCTATCGAACATGAAATTCTATGATGTCTTATACGACTATGTTAAAGATGGATACCTAAGAAACATTCTAATGAGACATGAACAAGGTGCAGCTCATGCAGCTGATGGATATGCAAGAGCTTCAGGTTTTCCTGGTGTATGTACCGCTACCTCAGGACCTGGAGCACTTAACCTTGTAACAGGTATAGCTACAGCTTATTGGGATAGCTCTCCCATAATAGCTATAACAGGTCAAGTACCATTATCATCGATGGGTAAAATGGCTTTCCAAGAAGCAGACATAATAGGTGTTGTACAGAATATCTCTAAGTTTGCAATTAGGTTGAATAGTGCAGATGAAATACCTATATGGATTAGAAACGCTTTCTATATAGCTTTAACAGGTAGACCCGGTCCCGTTGTGATTGATGTACCTAGAGATATTTGGACTCAAAACGTAAACAATGGTGTAAAAATCTCTGATATACAAAGTATTAAGGGTTATAGAGAGTTTCCATTAAAGATAGATCAAATAGCTATCAAGAAGGCTATAGAGTTGCTCGTTAATGCTGAAAAGCCATTGATTCTTGTTGGAGCAGGAGTCGTTTGGAGCAATGCTACAGAAGAAGTCGTAACTTTATCGGATCTTCTTGTTGCACCAATAGTATCCACATTTCTCGGTAAAGCTGCTGTACCACATGACTATCCACTCTACTTAGGTATGATGGGATACTATGGGCGGGCCGAGGCTAATCAAGCTTTCTTAGAGTCTGATGTAGTTCTTGTTGTTGGCGCTAGATTAAGTGATAGAACAATAACTAAGTATGACGATATCAAAGATTCAAACAAGAAGATAATTATGATCAACATAGATCCAACAGAAATAGAGAAACAGAGCATAAAAATCGACGTAGGTTTGGTAGGCGATGCCAAAACGATATTGAGGGAACTGATATCAGCACTAACAATAGTGGCTAAAAAGTATGATAGAACTGAATGGATTAGACGCATCAGGGAGCTTAAAGACTACTACACGAGGATATACTATGAAGACGATGGTAAAGGTTTAAAGCCTTGGAGAGTGCTCAAGACAATTAGAGATGTACTTCCACGAGACGCTATCGTGACAACTGGCGTAGGTCAGCACCAGATGTGGACTGGAGTATTCTGGGATGTACTTAAGCCTAGAACATTTATCTCTTCTGGAGGCATGGGCACCATGGGTTTCGGATTTCCTGCGGCAATAGGTGCAAAACTTGCTAGACCTCAGAACGTGGTTGTTGATTTAGATGGTGATGGCTCCTTCCTAATGACTGCAAACAATCTTCCTGTTGTTGTTGAAGAAAATATTCCTGTAATAGTTGTTGTATTTGATAATAGAAATCTAGGTCTAGTTCGTCAAGTTCAAGATCTATTCTTTGGCGGTAGAATAATATCTGTAGAGCTAGGCTATAGAACTGACTACATAAAGTTGGCGGAAGCTTTTGGAGCTTTGGGATTTGATGTCCAAAGCTATGAAGATATTGCTACATCTGTTAAAACTGCAATTAAGGAGAATGTAGCTACTGTTATAAGAGTACCTATACCTGAAGATGAACTAGCCATACCTACACTACCTCCTGGAGGAAGTCTTAGAGAGATGATCATACGTGACCCAAGGAAAACTAGTTAGGGCTATAGGATACTATCACGATGCTAGCTATATAGAGAGAATTGTGGCTACATTCAGAAAACTACTGATAGATGTCGATTGGATATATGGTAGAAGAATTAACGATGAAGGGCTTTTCGAAATTTATCTCTTAGTAAAAGATCATCCAAATTTACAGCTAGCCATACTTAATTTAAGCAAAACTGTTTCTATTGAGCGTGTTGATGTTTTTAATGACCTAAGAATTGAAGTTCTAAAAGTAGGTAACAAAAATAAAAACAGCAAAACTATTGAGCAACACGACTTCGTACTATATATACCTATTTATTCCCGTGTCGTAAGCTATAGTTGGGGTGAAAGATATGGCGAAAATATATAGAGATCAAGATGTCTCCCTGGATCCGCTTAAGGATAAAGTTATAGCCGTAATAGGTTACGGTAATCAAGGAAGACCCTGGGCTCTAAACCTACGTGATTCTGGATTAAATGTTGTTATAGGTCTAAAGATTAGAGATTATAGTTGGAAACAGGCTGAAGAAGATGGATTCACACCTATGTCTATCGAAGATGCTGTAAATAATGCCGATGTAATTATCTTTATGGTACCCGACATGGTGCAGCCAGAAATTTGGGAAAAGCATGTGAAATCGTTCATGAAGAATGGTGCGGATCTTGTTTTCGCACATGGATTCAACATACACTTTAAGTTGATAGTCCCTCCATCAACATCTGATGTATATATGATTGCCCCTAAAGCACCTGGAGCAATGGTTAGGAGAATGTTTGAGAAAGGTAGTGGTGTTCCAGTACTTGTTGCTGTATATCAAGATGTTTCTGGAAAAGCTCTTCAGAAGGCTCTTGCAATAGCTAAAGGTCTAGGAGCTACACGCATAGGTGCTATAGAGACTACCTTTAAGGAAGAGACAGAAACCGACCTCTTCGGTGAACAAGTAATACTTGTTGGAGGCATAATGGAATTGATAAAAGCTTCATTCCAAACACTTGTAGAAGCTGGATACCAACCCGAGGTAGCTTATTTTGAGACCGTTAATGAGCTTAAACTAATTGTTGATTTAATCTATGAGAGAGGATTAATAGGAATGCTCAAGGCAGTCTCTGATACAGCTAAGTATGGAGGTATAACAGTTGGTAAGTACATTATAGATCAAAACGTTAGAGCTAAAATGAAAAGTGTTCTAGACAGAATAAAGAGTGGAGAGTTTGCTAAAGAATGGTTAAATGAATATAGAAACGGTATGCCTACAGTAAAGAAGGAGCTTAGTGAATTGGAAAACAGTGTACTAGAGAAGACAGGTAGATGGCTTAGAGAAGAATTCATACTTCGAGAACAACAAAAATAGATGTGAATGGTATTCATACCTGTTTATACAATTTGTATCCAATAATCCTACATAAAGTTTTTAAACTTCTACAATATTTTCGGATTCGGTGTAGTAGGTGGTTGGTGGTTTAGAAATCCGTTGAAATACTGGATACAACACTTAGAGATGGTTCGCAAGCCAGCGGTATCTCTCTAACAGTTGAAGACAAGATAAAAATCGCATTAGCTCTTGATGATCTAGGCGTAAACTATATAGAAGCAGGATGGCCTGGATCTAATCCGAAAGATGCAGAATTCTTCAATGTAATAAAGAGGTATAGCCTATCACATGCGAAAATAGCTGCTTTTGGAAGTACACGAAAAAGAAATTCTAAGGTCTATGAAGATGAGAATATTAAGGCTATATTGAAAGCAGATGTAGATGTTGCTGTAATCTTTGGAAAAAGTTGGTCTCTACATGTATACGAAATTCTACATGCCTCTAAGGAAGAGAATCTAGAGATGATATATGATACCATCAACTACCTAAAGAGCCATGGAGTTAAGGTGATATTTGATGCTGAACACTTCTATCAAGGATACAAAGAAGATCCCGAATACAGTTTAGAGACACTCAAGATTGCTGAAGAAGCTGGTGCACAAACCATAGTTCTATGCGACACAAACGGCGGTACAACACCTTTAGAGGTCTATGAAATAACTCGTAAAGTTGTATCTACAGTTAAGATACTAGTAGGACTTCATATGCATAACGATATTGGTTGCGCTATTGCAAACACTATTGTAGGTGTAGCAGCTGGTGCTAGACATGTTCAGGGCACAATAAATGGTATTGGTGAGAGGACAGGTAATGCCGATCTTGTGCAGATCATACCAACACTATTCTATAAACTGAACCTAAAGGTACTAAATGGTATCGAATCAATCAAAAAATTGAAAACAATATCCAGATTGGTCTACGACGCACTTAATATGAAGCCTAATCCCTATCAACCATATGTAGGTGACTACGCTTTTGCTCATAAAGCTGGAGTCCATGTAGATGCTGTTCTAAAGAATCCGCGAGCTTATGAACATATAGATCCAGAAGTCGTAGGAAATACACGAAAATTCATTCTATCAGATCTATCAGGTAGTTCAAACATTGTCGCTATTCTTAAGGAGATAGGTATAGATGTGGATAAGAAGGATTCTAGAGTTAGAAGCGCTTTATCGAAGATTAAAGAGCTTGAGAAATTCGGTTATAGTTTCGATATAGCGCCAGCATCAGCTATACTGATTGCTTTGAAGGAGCTCGGATACGTTGAAGAAACACTAACTCCCTATAGCTGGCGTATATTTCTCGACTCAAGTGGCTTAAGTGTAGCTGTAGTTGATATCAAGAATGTTAACGCTAGAGCTATAGATGTAGATGCAGTTAAGGCTGTAGCTAGAGCATTTTCTGAAGCTGCATCAATAGTATATCCCTCGACATCTGGTATAAAGATCGTAAGCTCATCTATATCTGTGCTGAATGGTGGCCTTTTTAGAGTTACAGTAGAATTAGGGTACGGCAACTATAGATGGTCTGCTCAAGGTGTGTCCATAAATGTTGTAGAAGCATTCATTAGAGGGCTTATTGATGCTTATGAATATTTTCTAGCTATCTTGAAAAAGAGTCAACAACTACTTATCCTCAGCAAACAGAGTTTTAATTTCCTAACTCTTTAACTATAGCAGATATCGTTTAGGTGTTTGTCCATGAGAAGCAATGTTGTAAAGAAAGGTATTGAGAGAGCTCCTCACAGATCTCTATTCAAAGCCTTAGGTTTAACTGACGAAGAGATAGAGAAGCCCTTGATAGGTATAGCGAACTCGTGGAATGAAGTTATACCTGGACACAAGCACCTTAACCAGATCGCTGAAGCCGTGAAAATCGGTGTAAGACTTGCTGGTGGAACACCCCTAGAGTTCAACACTATAGGTATATGTGATGGTATAGCTATGGGTCACGAAGGGATGAAGTATTCTTTACCATCGAGAGAGCTTATAGCTGATAGCATAGAGGTTATGGCTAAAGCCTATCAATTCGATGGTTTAGTCCTTATAGCATCATGCGATAAAATCATACCAGGTATGCTCATGGCTATAGCTAGACTAAATATACCATCAATATTCATATCAGGTGGACCTATGCTTGCCGGAAGATATAGAGGTAAAGATATTGATCTACACGATGTCTTCGAAGCTGTTGGAGCAGTAAAGATAGGCAAAATTTCTTTAGATGAGCTGAAGCATATAGAAGAAGCTGCATGTCCTGGTGTAGGATCATGTGCAGGAATGTTCACAGCCAACACACTAAATATACTGACTGAAGCTTTAGGTATATCTCTACCTGGTAATGGAACGATACCTGCTGTAGATGCTGCTAGAATAAGGCTTGCCAAGATTACTGGTATGAATATCGTGAAACTTGTTGAGAAAAACATAAAGCCTAGAGATATATTGACCAGAGAGGCTTTTCTAGATGCTATAGCTGTCGATATGGCTCTAGGTGGATCAACAAACACCGTTCTACATCTAATGGCTATAGCTAAAGAATGTGAGATTGATTTAAGTCTAGATGATTTCGATAGAATTAGCGAGGCCACGCCTACATTAGCTAGGCTTAGTCCTGCTGGACCTCACCATATACAAGATCTCCATGAAGCTGGAGGTGTAGCTGCAGTTATGAAGGAACTCGATAAGAAAGGACTCATACATAGAGATCGTTTAACTGTAGCTCTAAAAACCGTTGGGGAGATAATAGATGGTTCACAAGTTATGCGCAGAGATGTAATTAGACCTATAGAGAATCCCATGCTACCGAGAGGAGGCATAATGATTCTAAAAGGTTCTTTAGCACCTCTTGGTGCTGTTATAAAAGTTTCAGCTCTACCGGAGAACCTCTACTTCTTCGATGGTGTAGCAAATGTCTATAATTCAGAAGAAGAGGCAGTAGCAGATATTCTTAATGGAAGAGTTGAGAAAGGTGATGTAGTTGTGATAAGATATGAAGGACCTAAAGGAGGGCCAGGGATGAGAGAAATGCTGACTGCCACATCTGTTCTCGTTGGCATGAATCTCGATAGAGATGTAGCTCTTATAACAGATGGAAGATTCTCTGGAGCTACTAGAGGTATCTCCATAGGTCATGTATCACCTGAAGCAGCTGAAGGAGGTCCTATAGCTGTTGTCGAGAATGGTGATAGGATAAGAATAGATTTGAAGATGAAGAAAGTCGATTTATTAGTAGATGAAGATGAATTGAATGAAAGATTCAAGAAATGGAAACCTGCTAAAATAAGGTTTAAGGGCTATCTAAAAAGATACTCAGAACTCGTTACCTCATCATGTACAGGTGCTGTATTTAAGGAATAGAGCTTTCTAGAGAGTAATAATGTTCAAATCCTTCATAAGTTTCAAAATGTTTTCAGTTAAAGATATACCTATATTTCATTAAATTATGTTTAGTAGATGATGTTTTGAACCTGGGTCTGAAAAATGATGAACGGTGCAAACGCTGAAGATACAAGAACTATATATTTCTTCTTTGCAAACTAAGAAGTGGGTAATGATATATGGATGTGTGTGTTATTGGTTTAGGTTTGATGGGTTCTGCTCTCGCTAAAAGGCTTAGGAATAGTGGATACAATGTTATACTATACAATAGAACTATTGATAAAGCGTATAGACTTGCAGATGAGATAAATGCAAAAGTTGCTGAAAGCCCTAGAGAATGCTGTAACTCGTCAGATATTACTGCTATATTTGTTGCAGATGATAATGCGTTAATAGATGTAGTGTTTCCACCAAATGGTTTTGCTGATTCAAGTAGAGACAAGGATATAGTTAATATGTCGACAGTATCAACAGCAGTATCAGAAAGAATACATAGATTTATTGAGGCTAGTGGAGGAAACTATGTAGAGAGCCCTGTGTATGGAAGTGTATCAGAAGTTCTAGAAGGAAGACTAGTGGCTATAGTTGCAAGCAATAAGAATATTAATGAAAATGTTAAACAGTTCTTATCATCTATATCCAAAAAAATCATGTATGTAGGAAACATACCTAGAGCAATGGCACTTAAACTAGCTCTAAACCAGCTAAATATGGTTATAGTGGCTACGCTAGCAGAAACTCTCTCGTTTTTGAAGATCAATGAAATAGACTACTCGCTACTTGAAGAACTTGTTAGAGGAACATGGATGGAACCTATACTAGATAGATTCATGAAAAGAGCTCTAGAAGAACATCCACCAAGATTCAGAATAGAATTAGCGGCAAAAGATCTACAAAGCTTTATAGAATCTGCAAGAATAAAGAAACTGAATACCCCAATAACAGCAGCCGCAATGCATAGATATCTAGAAGCAACACTACACAACTATGGAGATAAAGACTATCCAAACATAACAAAATACATAATAGATACTATACACAAACAGAACACTAAAACCAAACAATGACCACAACTAAAAAACACCTCTACAACAATAACACCTACATAGATAAACACTAAGGAGCTATCTCAAAGACACTAAACCTATTAAGCTAGATAAATAGATCCAAAACTACTGAAACCAAGAACATACACAATACAAATAATAAAAATAAATATTATATTAAATAAAAAGATCTTTATCTACACTATCTCTAACTCTCTAACCTAGATCTACAACACCTTGTGTTAAGCTTGGTGGCACACTTCTCTCTATCGTTAAAGGAGCTCCTATAGGTACCCTAACCTCAAACTTAACAATATCGTAACTCTGAGGCATAGAGTTACTTGAATTATAGTATGTTAGCATAAGTACTTTTTCACCAGGATCAAGCACTATATCCTCATTTATCTTGGTGAGCCAAGCTATAACAGTAACAACCTCACCACCAGTAAACCTTCCAAAGAACTCCTTCAACATAATGCCATTAGTGTCAACATCATCTGGAAGAGCTATCAATATCTTATAATCTCCAGCCGTATCGCCTATTGTGCATCCTTGTTCATTACAAGTTGCGTAGTATGTCTTTACTTCTCCCTTCTTACCACTAATCATGATAACGCTCTCATTTATTAATGCTTTTGTTATATTTGCTAGTTTTTGTGGTGTATCTATTGGTGTTAGTATTGCTGCTAGATAGGTGTTTGCTATTGATATTCCTCTTTGTGGACTCCAGTACGCAACTATAGATTTACCTGGTGTTAGATCTACTACATATTGACCTGTAGATAGTTTTATAGGTACATAGACGAACTGTATCCTGGATTGAGATACATCTACATTAGCTACAAGTGTTCCATCTACTTCTAGTGCTGATGCTGATTGACCTAAACCTCTCTGAATTACTTGCCTAGTTTGCTGAGTTGTGAAGAATCCCATGTTTAGTACTACGAATGCTAATGCTGCTGCTACAATAACGAATGCTATCATTACTATAGCTGCTTCTATACCTACGATACCTTTTCTGTTTAAGGGTTTCTTCATAGAGGTTCACCCATTTCGTGAAGGTATTGGGGTTTGATGCTAAACTAGTTTGACTAGAGGATGCGACTAGTAGTCGAAGGTTTCTCTATATCTATAGAATTGAATTGTGTGTCGTTAGTGGTTTTACCATGATTTTGATAGCTTATATACTGTATACACAGTACATGGATTGATCGAGGTACACTATTCATGAGAATCACACAAAATAGCTCTCTCTTGATAATTCTCCATATTATTCTAGCCATTTACATACCTCTACTCTCCATACACACTATCTATGGATCTAGTAACCTTAACGCTGTTATAGTGGACTTTGATATAAATGTTGATGGTGGTGCTCTTGTTTTTTGGGAAAGAATTTTGAATAGCTATAGAGGTAATGTTCTTGTGCTAAAGATTAATAGTTATGGTGGGTATCTATCTGTTGCTGATAGAATTGTGAACAGTATTCTAGAGAAGAATGTAGAGTGTTATACATGGATACCTCCAGGTGGTTATGCTGTTTCAGCTGCATCCATGATTGCACTAGGGTGTAGAGGTATATATATGGGTTCTGGTTCTGTTATTGGTGCTGCTACTCCTAGCCCTTCTGAACCTAAGGTTGTAGAATATGTTGCCGCTAGATTTAGATCTCTTGCTGAAAGAATATTTGATAGAGAGGAGCTTGTAGATATTGCAGAAGCTATGGTTAGAGAAGGAAGAGCTCTAACAGCTGAAGAAGCTGTATCTATAGGTTTTGCGAAAAGAGCTGAATCTGTTAAAGAGATTGAGGATTCTATAGGTATTAGAGTAGCATATGCGGTATCTCCATCTCAATGGGATAGACTTTTATCAATTTTATCACTACCAATAGTATCGAATATCCTTCTAGTTGCCGGTTTATTCCTGATCTTGGCCGAGATATTTACAACAGGTTTTCAGGGTTATGCTATTGCTGGTGTTCTTCTGATTCTTCTGGCTCTATACTCTATGAATGTTGTTTCACCTGACCTATTTGCGCTTCTTGTTATGTTGATTGGAACGATACTATTAGCTATAGAGATGTATACACCAGGTTTCGGTCTTTTTGGATTAACAGGTCTCGTGCTTCTGCCTATAGGTATTGTGTACCAGCTGTATCTAACTCCACCAGAGCTACTAACTCAACCAGTCTACGTCGTTATCGGAGGTATCTTAGCGATTACATCGATCATGGGATATATAGCGTATAAAGCTGTACAGACTGTTAGAAAGAAGAGAATCTCTTTAGAACAACAACTCCTATCGTCAATAGGTATAGCTAAAACTGATATACGTGAGGAAAATCCTGGTGTAGTATATGTATTAAATGAGGAATGGACCGCATATTCGGTTAAGGGAGTAATTCCGGCAGGATCTAGAGTAAAGATTGTTCGTATAGATGGTTTAAAGCTCTATGTAGAAAAAATCGATTAAAACATAAATATCTGAACTATATTACTATGCTGGAGGTGTAGACCTTGGATCCTATTACTATAGCTATAGCATTACTATTCATACTTATTGTTGCTGCTATAGTGTTGCCAAGGATCAAGGTTGTGTCTGAATACAAGAGGCTTGTAGTGTTTAGATTAGGTAAACTTGAGTCTGTAAGAGGACCTGGCCTAGTATTTCTGTTACCTCTAATAGATAGAGGTATTGATGTTGATTTAAGGGAATTCGTTATAGATATACCTCCACAGACATGTATCACTAAAGATAATGCTCCAGTAGATATAGATCTCCTGGTATATATGAAGATATTCGATCCTGTTAAAGCTGTTACAGCAGTACAGAACTATGTATCTGCAGCTACAGGTATAGCTATAACAACTCTTAGAGCTGTTATAGGTGATATGGTTCTCGATGATGTTTTAGCTAAAAGAGAATACATAAATTCAACTCTTAGAGCTAGACTAGATGATGTTACAGATAGATGGGGCATAAAGGTTACCTCAGTAGAGATAAAGGAGATAAAGCCTCCAAAAGATGTGCAAGAAGCAATGATTAAGCAGATGGCAGCTGAAAGGAATAGAAGAGCTATGGTTGCAGAAGCAGAAGGCAAAAGAACTGCAGCTATACTTGAAGCTGATGGACAGAGAGAAGCATTGATTAGGAAAGGTGAAGGTGAAAGACAATACAATATACTTGTCGCCGAAGGTAAAGCCAAATCTCTAGAGCTTATAAATGAGACTGCTATGAAGCTTGGAAGTAATGCTATCCTGCTTCAGTATCTAGAGGCCTTAAGATCTATAGCAGAAAGCCCATCAACAAAGATAGTTATTCCTCTAGAACTCCTGACAACATTAACAAAGATTGTGGGTAGATCTAGAGAAGAGTAGCTACTCTATTTTTCCTCCATAGTAATCTAGGTTCATGTATTTTTTAGCCACAGTCTTTATCTTCTCGATATCATTTAACACATCAATATCATTTAATTCCTTTAATCTCTTATCATTAGACTCTAAAACAAATTCAAAGAGCTTTGATTTATAGTGAGACATTAGCATCTTCGTATTTGGTATAAGACAGTGACCACCTATATAGCTAGGATAGTATATAGGTCTATCCTTAAGAACCTCATGTACCTCTCCAATAAATTCTGCTACAACCTCTATATCAACACCAAACCTCTTTGCCACTCTATGCAACTCCTGCCATGAAGCAATCATTATAGCTCTATAGACTGTTTCCCAAAGTTTCGCAAGTTCTAGAGATTCTGGAAATCCTCTATACATCCTCACCTTAAATCCTGCCTCAAGTAAATGCTTAGCACATTTCTCGATTTCCTCTATAGGTATTGAGGCAATCCATTTACTCCAGAACAGAATGTGTTTAACGAGATTTGGGTGTTTACCTCTGATAGGTGTATAAGCTACAATAGTTTTTGCTGAAGCATGTAGCGCTCTAGTTGTTCCAATAGCTACAGTTGAATGTATGAACACTATTTTCGGTTTGAAGATCTCTACATAATCTTTAACTATATCAATAAAACTAGATGTATAGGGTATTGCTATATGTAGATAATCTACAGGTTTCTCTATAGATTCGAAAGAATCAGTTGATTTAGAGGGATCTACATCATATCCATATACCTTAAACTTGCTGACTCCTTTAATAACATGGTATATAGCTGAACCAACTTCACCTAAACCTACAACCAATACCCTCTCCATGGGCATCTCACAAGATAATAAACACAGAAACTAGTATATTTGTTTATGAAAAACTCTTTATGACTCCATATATGATACATCTTTGACTTAGTTAAACTAGTAATTCTTATAAGTATTGCTTAGCTTTAAAGTGGTGGTAAGGTGTAGCACTACATGGATGAATACACACTACCACCATATATAGCTGAGATGTTTAGATTCAACTTTACACAAGCTGATATAGAGGCTATAAGAGATGCATTGAAAGACATGGTTAGCAAAGTGCATGTAGCATTATTTATTTCCAGAAGCAGGTACGAGTGTTTTTCATGTGAAGATACTGTGAACCTAGTTAAGGTGCTTAGCGAAAACAGCCCAATGGTAGGAGATAGACATGCAATAGATGTAGATATTCTCAGTATCTCTGAGTCACTTGATATAGCTAGGAAGTATGGAGTTAATAGAGTACCAACAATACTGTTAGCTGATGGATCTATAAGGTATATAGGCATGCCCGCAGGTGAAGAAATTAAAGGATTTATAGAGACCTTAATCAGAATCAGCACAAACGATCATGGACTATCTAGTGAAACTGTAAGAGAAATATCTTCATTAGAAGGTAAAGCAGTTATAGAAACTGTTGTGACTCCTCCATGCCCTTATTGCCCTTATGCTGCATTACTAACAAACATGTTTGCATATGTTAGCAAAATCTATGGTAATGGAAATGTGGAGTCTCATATTATTGAAGCATACGAGAATCCTGATATAGCTGATAGATATGCTGTTACAACTGTACCAACAATAGCCGTAAATGGTAGAGTTGTATTCGTTGGTCTTCCATATGAGGTACAGCTACTAAGAGCAATCAAAAAACTTGCGAAATCTCTTTAAATGCTGAAACAAGGTCTGCTCTCTTAGGAATAGATGAAGAGATACATAACCTTATTTTTGCTTTAGAGTTCATGGGCATTGACATCCTGATCACATTATACTTAGGTTTGAATCTAACTAGTTCATCTATCACTATCTCATCTATATATCCGTAGACCTTGATTATGGTATTGTACAAAATATTTGTCGGATTAACTATCTCTAGATCTACGCATCCTTCAATGAAATCTATAGGTTTCGATAAAGCTATAGGATCTAGTATCTCGATAAGTGGCTGCACATTCTTTTGTTTACCTGTAACCATTACTATATTTGAATACATCAGCGCTTCTCTAAACATTTGAACATGTGTTCTGTTTCTAGATACCACCATAACTCTTGCCACAGGTACGTAGAGATTATACATTAATCTTCCTATATCCTCGATAACCATGGGTTCAGAAGAAGCTAACGATAGTGTATCCCTGTTGCTCATCTTGACAGATAGTGCGTAAACACCTGCATATCTGAGTCTAGTACCTTTAGCTACATCTATTCTTTTCTCTCTCATATCTAGATCTATTAATACTATCTCCTCTACCTCTCTTTTAATAATCAAGTCTATGTACTTGCCACTTAAATCATATATGTATAGCTTTTCGTCCCTTGCAGTGTACCTAAAGTTGTCCATACTCATCAATTTGGCGGAACCCAAATCTATAGTATTTCCTACAAAAGCTCTTCCCACATCCTTCTCTAGACACAGACTCATGGCCAGACATCTACAGAATTTAACGATATTTTTATCAATCATAGGAATAGTGGATGAAAAAGGTAACGGATTAGCATAAAGATTTTCCAAACCTTCAGTTAAAACTCCTTGAATACTGAGAAATTTTGTGAAGTTCTCTAATCTATGGTCGGTTCGCGATAATCTCTTCACCATATCTGTAGGGGGCAAGTCTCCTCATCCCATCAGTGGCTACCACTATCTTCACCATATCTGTAACGGCCAAGTACATCATCTACTAGCTATCTGTAACAACAAATTAATATCTTTTAATATTTTTCTGCAAACTACATTAAAGGTACATCTATTGGTGAGAGTATTGAGTCGATGTTCATCAAATAGAGCCACCGTATCGGCATTCATTAAGATGATGCTATACATTACTTTAATCATGTTATCGCTAGTTGGAGCTGTGTATATCGTAAGCATTTTCCCTTTGAAACATGAATTCCCTAGAATGGCACTATTAGGTATACTGATTATAGCTATCCTCTACTTATGGTATAAAGCAACCATTGTAGTTATAGGAAAACTCTACACAAAATAGTACTTCATATATTAGCTCTAGATCAGGCCCCATTAACTGTTAATATGTTAAATATTTATTTGCTCCTTACTTTGTTTCTTAATTAGCTACATTACCTAGTTCAGAGTAGTTAAGGAGATTCATATGAGCAGTAATTTGAATGAATATTTTGTAAAGCTAGCTGAGAAATGGAGCAAGATACTTCGTGAAAACCATGTATATGAAGCTAACAGAGATAGCTCTAGACCTAAGTTTTATGTAACTGCTGCATTCATGTACCCTAACGGACCTATACATATAGGTCATGGGCGTACATACTTAGTGGCAGATATTTTAACAAGATTTAAGAGAGTTATGGGATATAACGTTCTCTTCCCTATGGGGTTCCATTATACAGGCACACCAATTATTACCATGGCCGAGGCTATAGCTGCAAAAGATAGAGAGCTTATAGAGTTGTTCAAACATGACTACGATGTTTCTGAAGAAGATATTGAGAGAATGCTTGATCCACTCTATATGGCTAGATATTTCCATAACATTTCTAAAGAGGTTATGAATCTCTACGGACTTTCAATTGATTGGAGAAGAGAGTTCACGACAATAGATCCGGAATTCGTATCGTTCATTCACTGGCAGTTCGTAAAACTCTATGATAAGAACTATATCGAGAAGGGTTCTCATCCCGTTGGATGGTGTCCTAAACATGGTATGCCTGTGGGTATGCATGATACCAAAGGTGATGTAGAGCCAGAAATAGGGGAGTTTGTCGCTATATTCTTTAAAGATTTAGACGGAGTAGTTTACCCTACGGCTACACTTAGACCTGAAACAATTTTTGGAGTTACAAATATCTGGATCAATCCTTCGGCTAAATACATGAAGATAAAGACAGGTAATGGATCTATATGGATTGTAGGCATTAGGGCCGCAGAAAGACTACTCCATCAGCTCGAGTTTGAGGTATTGGGATATATAGAAGGAAAGGAATTGATCGGTAAAAGAGTTGTAAACCCCATAACAGGTGAACAAGTGTTGATTCTTCCAGCCAGTTTTGTAGATGATTCGTTTGCCACTGGTATAGTTATGAGTGTTCCTGCACATGCCCCGTATGATGCTGTAGCTCTAGAAGATCTGAAGATGAATCCCATATACAGAGATATAGTTGCATCTATAGTTCCTCGTATAATAATTGAAACAGATGGAAGACTTATTGCTAACGCATATGAAGCTCTAAAGAATATGGGTATAGAGAGCCAATCTGAAAGAGATAAACTGGACGATGCAACCAGATATGTTTATTCGCTTGAGCTTCGAAATGGATGCATGGCTACACATCTCCACACATTTGTGCCAGCAATAGATAATACAACAAAACAGTTTATTGAGAAGAACGTTACCGGTAAAAGTGTTTTGGAAGTTCGTGAAGTAGTTAGAAAATTCATTATAGATAGAGAAGCTGGTGTAACAATTTACGAACTTCTAAACAAACCTGTTTATTGTAGATGTGGAACAGAAGTTGTAGTTAAGCTTCTTAAAGATCAATGGTTTATAAACTACGGTGATAGCGAATGGAAGAAAAAAGCGAGAGCAACTTTAGCTAAGATGAAGATTGTTCCTGAAGAATCTGTGCCCCAGTTTGAGGCAACTATAGAGTGGCTCAAGAAGAGAGCGTGTGCTCGAACACGTGGTTTAGGTGTACCTTTTCCATGGGATAGAAGGTGGATTATAGAGAGCTTAAGCGATTCTACAATATATATGGCTTTCTATACTGTAGTGAACAAGATAAGATACTACGGTATCCCTGTCGAAAAGCTAACAATAGAGTTCTGGGATTACGTTATGCTTGGATTAAACGATGTAGAAAGTCTATCTAGAAAACTATCCATACCGATCGAGGTTATCGAAGATATACGTAACGAATTTCGATACTGGTATCCACTAGATATGAGAATTAGTGGAAAGGATCTAATACCCAATCATCTAACATTCTTTATATTCAATCATATTGCAATATTTCCAGAAGAACTTCAACCCAGAGGAATAATAGCTAATGGATGGGTTCTGGTTAAGCAAATGAAGATGAGTAAATCGTTACGAAACATAATACCTTTGAAGAGAATCCTCAATGAATATGGTACAGACATAGTTAGACTGTTTCTCGCTCTAGGTGCTGAAGTATATCAAGATGAAAATATAGATCCTGAAATGCTTGAAACACTTGGTAAGAAAGAATATCCACAACTACTAAAATCTATACACGATACTGTTCTAGATATATTCCGGAGCAGTGAGAAATTTAGGAATGAAATGAACGATATAGATAGACTCTTCTGGAACGAATTCGTATACAAAGTTAATAAAATTGTTAAACTGATCGATGATATTAAGATAAGAGAGGCAGGTATAATTGTATTCTACGATATAAAAAACCTTATCGACATGTATCTAAAACTTGCCGATATTCCCCATAGAATGATACTAGATATGTTAAGAATATGGATACCCTTAATTAGTATCTATACACCATTTATAGCTGAAGAGATTTGGAGTAAAACATTTAAGGAAGGTTTCGCATCTACATACACCATTAATATACCTAGTGAAATAGATGAAAAAGCACTTCTAGCTCTACGATACGCTGAAGCCATAGTGAGCTCCGTACAGAACATAATTAGAGCTACAAAGAAGTCCTCGATAAACAATATAGTGATTTACATTTCTTCTAAAGCTCATCAAAAGATTATGCGAAAAGTTATAGAGCTACATAAACAGGGTCTAAGACTTAATGAGATTATCAATAGACTGTCTGAAGAACTGGGACTCAATAAGAGAGAAGCTTCGCAACTAGTTAGATCTATGTACGATGTGGCCATGAATACTGCAGACGAGATAGAGTACCTATATCTAAGGTTAAGTGATGTAGATGAGCTTGAGTTATTAAAAATGTCTCTAGACTATCTTTCTAAAGTTATGAAAAGCAGAATCGAGATATATAGTGCAGAAGATCTCTCTGCACCTGATAAAGGTGGTAAAAAGAAGTCAGTATTACCGCTGAGACCAGGAATATACATAGAGTAAGTTTATAAGCTTAAAGATAGAAACGCTTATTTTTTCTATTCTCGTTAAAGAGAGGCGGTAGGCGTTAAACATGCAGCAAGAAAAACAAAAAATACGAATAGTAAACGTTAGAAAAATAATGGGTAGAAAGAACATAAAGAACAAGCTATATACGTACGAATACTATACCCTCTCTTTGAATCTCTATATACCAAAGGATGTTGTAGAAAAGTATGGTAATGAATTTGTTGTAATAAAAGATGAGGAAAAGAACGTAATATCTGTGATGCCACGTAAGGTAGCAGAAGCACAAGGAGTTAAGGTAGGGTAGCGCAAGAGAATTTTCTGATTTTCAACCTAAAGAAATTTTTATTTTAAGTACATCATTATTTACTATTATTATTAGGAATGGGTGTGTAAATTATGGAGCCCAGGATATATATTTTGAGTGTTGATGAACTTAAGAAAGGTACTGCTACAGATATATACTTCATCAGGAGTCGGGAGATACTTGAGAAAAACAATTTGTGTGATACGTTAGTTAGATATGAGCTGCATTGTTATGGTCTTCCAAGAGATTATAAATGGGCTGTATACGCAGGTGTTGAAGAGTCTTTAGCATTACTGAGAGGTAGAGATATAACATTTTATACGCTTCCTGAAGGAACTCTATTCAGGGATCTATATCCACTTGCAATTGTTGAAGGAAAAATCTGTGAAATTATAGATATCGAAACCGCTTTACTTGGCATACTAAGATTTTATACTAGTGTCTCAACTAAAGCTGCAAGAATAAAGAAGATATCTGGGGATAGACAGGTTATTTTCTTCGGTTTGCGTGCTCATCATCCTGCACTCGCACCAGCTCTTGATAGAGCAGCATATATAGGTGGTTGTGATGCTGTTTCCGGTGCATTTAGTGCAACAATTACTGGTACAAGTCCTAGAGGCACTATGCCTCATGCATTAATAATAGTGTTTAGGGATCCAGTAAAGGCATGGAAAGCATTCGACGAAGTTATGCCTCCAGACGTACCTCGCATAGCCCTCGTGGATACATTCTATGATGAGAGAGTTGAAAGCCTTATGGCTATCCAAGCTTTAGGAAACAAATTATGGGGAATAAGACTAGATACACCTAGAAGCCGTAGAGGAGATATCAGAATGATTATAGAGGAGATTAAGTGGACTCTTAAGCTCCATGGCTACGAGAATATCAAGATAGTTGTAAGTGGAGGTATAGATGAGAATCATATAGCAAGGTTAAAGGATATTGTCGATGTTTTCGGTGTAGGAACATCTATAGCGTTTCCACCTTCAGTAGATATAAGTATGGATATTGTCGAGATATATGATGAAAAAGAAGGTAGATGGATCCCTATAACGAAGCGAGGTAAACTTCCAGGAGCTAAACAGCTATACAGATGTAGACCTCTTATTGAAGATTATGTAGATGTGCCAAATAAAATAGTTGTATGTGGTAATGGTGTAGAGGCAAGACCCATGTTAGAGAAGTATATTGATCATGGGAGAATCGTAAAAGAACTTCAGTCAGCTAAAGAGATAAGGGAGTATGTGTTAGAGCAATTAGTATTCGCAGAACTATAACATAGTTTGTTGTATATTTTTAGACTTTGAAGCAGTATACAGTACTACGGAGAAAGCATGAAGTTAGTTACTCTAAAACTTGATGATAGAGTTTACGAAGAGCTAGCTAGAAGAGCTAGAGATGAGGGATTTGCAACAGTATCTGACTATATAGGCTTCATTATCTCAAAATATATTGATAGAATAGAACATAAAGAGAGCTACGAAGAAGCAACAAAAAAGAGCACAGTAATAGACAAAATTATGACCTTAATTGAGCGTAAGGTTCAGGATAGCGTAAATCCCTTTACACAAAAAGTCGATGATCTCGGAAGAAAAGTTGCAACATTACTCGAGAGACTAGAGGTAGTAGAAGAAAGATTATCCAAATTAGAGAAAATAATTAAGACAGTAGAAACTAAACGTGAAGAGGTTAAAGTTCAAGAAAAATCTAAAAAGTCTGCCATTGAAATCCTAAAAGAACAAAAAATTATATTTGAAAAAGATGTGGCAAACAAAATCAGAAATAGAGATAGCTTTTTTGTGAGACTTGAACAAGAAGGAGCCATAGTTATTGAGGCTAAGGATGAGAGAATAGCTGTTGAACCATCATTTTGGAATAGTTTTGTAAACAAACTAAAGCTTACCAGAACTAATAATGATGACGAGTTAAAGAAGATATTCGACCCTATAGAGTTAAAGCTTTTACAAAAACTTAAAGAATCTGCACTAATAGTTTATGATGGTACTTCAAGAAACTGGAATCTACTGCTATAACAACATTATGATGATGTCTAGCCTCAACTGAAAAGATGATGTTAGAATCCCCGCCTGAGTTATAGATGAGATACCCAACCTATTTGTATCTCGCATACTTAATGCAGAGATTGATGTTGGCAATAGATCTTGTGAGATTTTCACCTACTCGCGATACAGCATCTAAAATCAAGCTCCTCTTGCTTATGACGTTCTCTTCATCATTAAGATCCACAACTTCACTGTAAGTGTTAACAGTAAATCCAATCTTTAGACCTTCGTACAATATTACAGACCTGTCATCAAAAGAAATGTAGAGAGTTTGAAGCTTATCGTGTGTGTATAGAATTGTGAGCCTTGGCTCAAGCTTTACCAGAGATATGTTCGATCCATATTCGGTGTATATCCATCTAAAACATATTCTACCATGAGTTAAATCTGTATACATGGTTTCTAAATTCCTTAATGCATTCATAAATTCTCTAACTTGCTTTATGAATGATTGTATCTCCGATAACGTATTTATATACCTTTTATCTCTTTCTTCTGATGCAGCCTTCTCTATCCTAACTTCAACAGATCTAGACATTCTTTCCAACAACGGCATACATGATGATACCAATTTCATTTCGATATACACCTATGTACCACAGCAAAATTGGTGATGTCTAGGATTTAAAGCCTTATCACTCAACCACTGCACTATGTGATAGATGTACATAAGCATAACTGCTACTTATTTCCATCCTGGTACCTCATCTTTTCTCTTAATATGGCGAGAGAACTACTCAATAATATTATACCTATAACAAATGCTAAAAGAGCTTGAAGATATTTTTCAATATATACAAACGTTACTGATATACCCATAAACGCTATTGATGATATCATTAGCACCAATGTGTGTAGATCTTGTCTTAATGACATAATACTCACAATATGTGTTCATGATTATATCCAAATATATACTATCATGATCTACGAGAATCGTTAATCTAATCAATAATTGTGGATAGAAGTAGTATAGAAATGAAAAATAGTAATATTATCAAATAATTGTCTAATC
>Ga0209080_1000087_pt1 | contig 68473 bp, 71 predicted proteins | sample JNZ110809AmetaG_FD_184123 | JGI IMG/M metagenome (GOLD analysis project Ga0209080, IMG submission 184123) | Hot spring microbial communities from Jinze hot spring, China to study Microbial Dark Matter (Phase II) - JNZ 110809A (SPAdes) (version 3) ...
TCGCTAAGACCCGCTTAACGATCGGCGGCCTTATCTTCTTCAAAACCCTATATCTACAGTAGGGGCACCTTATGCCAAGCTCAAGATCAGTCGACTTAACAATAGCACCACACTTAACGCACTGATACAGAAGGGCAGCCTCCTCATTACCAGCCAAGCAGCTCACCGCAGAAATGAGCGTCCAGCCAAAAATTTAAACTTTTCTATTCAGGTTTAGGTTTAGGGATAAAAGGGTTTTGCTCTTTTAAAGTTCATTAAAACTCTTTTTATCCGCGGAAATGAAGGTTAATGTTAGAGTCGTTGAAAATGCTTAGACTAAAAAATAATTTACAGATGATAGTTAGCAAAAGAAATCGCGTAGATCAATACCTTTACCTTATTTAAGTTTCGTTTTTGAGAATGGGCAAAAATTTTGGTGCGGTTGCCGGGATTTAGATTTTTAGTTCTGGCGCGGTTCATCTTCCTAATTGAGTACTTTTATTGCAGGACAGATTTAGAAGAGGGTAGATGCCCATCATACGGAATGCCAATAAAAAAGATCCTAGATTTTTAGAGACTCCCTCCGAGACATGGGAAGAAATCCATACTTATCCAAACTTAACCTTAACTTTCCCAGTAAAGCAGCCCTTTATCCATTTCAAAGAAAAACTTATATTTCGTAGCTGGTAATAGGTAACCATATGCCAATTAGGTGATAATGCATGCCGAACCCTGTGCAGAAGAACTCCTCATATCTAAACTCTATGTCGACTACTGATACCAGAACAAGGGTTGAGGATACCTGCCCATCTAGCGGCCTATGCCCTCTATGTATTAGAGAGTGCCCCTTCGTCTGCGAGGTTTCATTGTCGGCTTTTAGGGGACGTGAGGCACTTTATCCAGATCCGAAGATGTTTGGGAAGAGTACGGCTGGCTCCTTAAAGGACTATGGATTAGACTGGTCGCACTTTAACATTAAGGCTAGACTTTTAGGCGCTGAAGGCATAGAGCCAGATCCAGACATAGCGTTATTCCCGAATGTTGATGTTGAAACAAGCGTTGCTGGCATACCGCTCAAGATACCCGTCATAATAGGAGCATACGGCTCAACAGAAGTTGCCAGAGTCAACTGGGATAGCCTTGCAATAGGCGGAGCTCTCTCCGGAATAATAGTTACTATAGGCGAGAATATTTGCGGCATGGATCCGGAAGCGGTGATCACTAATGGAAAAGTTACTTATTCGGCGGAGCTCAAGAGGAGGGTTGAAGCATTTAAGAAGTTCTGGGATGGAAAGTATGGGGGTATAGCCGTTCAAACTAATGTTGAAGATCAACGTTTAGGGGTTGACGTCTACGCTATATCTAAGCTGGAAGTCGACATCATTGAGAGGAAATGGGGTCAGGGAGCAAAAGCGATAGGTGGAGAGGTTCGGATAAACAGTCTAGAAAGGGCCATTATGTTGAAGAAGAGAGGCTACATCGTTATACCGGATCCAGAGGACAAGAACGTTCAGGAAGCATTTAAGCAAGGCGTCTTCAGAACATTTGAGAGGCATAGTAGGGTCGGTATGCCAAAGGAGAAAGATTTTATTGAGGATGTTGAGTGGCTTAGGGAGCAGGGAGCTAAGAAGGTGAGCTTAAAGACCGGCAACTATGAGCCGGCAGTAGTCGCGTTTACAATGAAGGTTGCGTCTGAGGCGAAAGTAGACTACGTTGTCTTTGATGGAGCTGGCGGCGGAACCGGAATGAGCCCAGTTCCAATGATGAACGAGCAGGGGACGCCAACTGTTTATCTTGAGGTGCAGGTCTTAAAGTGCGCGGAAATTCTCAGAAAGAAGGGTATGCATGTGCCAGACATAATTATGGCCGGTGGCTTCATAGATGAGACCCAAATATTTAAGGCGATCGCGATGAGCAACTTTGGTAATGGACCATACGTTAAGGCAATTTTAATGGGTAGGGCGCCGCTAACAGCGGTTATGAAAGCATCATACTTTGCAGAGCTAGCCGAGAAGGGGCGGCTACCAAAGGATTTTGAGGAAACCTTTGGAAAAACGCCTGAAAAATTCTTTATTGCAGCACCCGACCTGAAAGTTATGCTCGGCGAAAGGTTTAAGGAGGTTCCTTGGGGTGCAGTCGGCCTATACACTTATATGGATAGAATTAAGGTTGGCTTACAGCAGCTGATGGCTGGAGCGAGAAAGTGGAAGCTAAGTTTACTTGACAGGAGCGATTTAATAGCGCTAACCGAGAGGGCGGCGAAGGTGACCGGCATACCATTACCAGAGGAGGAAGCCGATCAAGTACTGGAAGCTTTTCTCTCCTAAAGGGGTGGAAAACAATATTGCCTGTGAGATTCTGCCTCGAATGTAAGAACTTCGAGGATAGAATGGAGATAGATGGCAGCGTGGTTTGTGCGAAGAATCATAGGCCGGGTGTAAGCTGTCCAGACTTCCAAGATAAATTTGAGGGCTTGAGGAACACCGCCTCAAAGACAAGATTCTGTTTTGAATGTAAGAACTTCGAGGATAGAACTGACATCGATGGTAATGTTGTTTGTGCGAAGAATCATAAGCCAGGTGTAAGCTGTCCAGACTTCCAAGATAGAGTGATTGACATCTTCCACAACTATATTTACTGGAGCTATCTCTACAGCTCTGGTAGGACTGAAGAGGGGAAAGAATTTTTTGAGAGAAAATTCTCTAAAAGACTCTCGGCGCAAGACCTCGCCTACATAATTTTGGCAGAATACTTTGACCTTAGGCTAGACTACTTAGACTTCATAAGATGCTGGGGTATCGCTAAGAAAATCTATGAAGAAAAGATGCCAGATATAGCGAGCATCCTTAATGCGGCACTTGAGAGGTTCAGCCTTCATGAAGAGAGGACTGATCTCAGAAAAGCCTTTCTGGATATAGTCCTCTCCGGGAAAACGCCCGAAGAAGTTTCTAAAGGAATCCTTGCAGGCCTTTACAAACTATAGAACGTGGGTGAGAAGCAATGAGGGAGAACGAAATAATTCTGAAGAAGGAATTAGCCCCAGAAACCTACCTTATAAAGGTTAGGGCGCCCCTGATTGCCAGAAAAGCCAAACCCGGGCAATTTGTAATCGTGAGGGCTAGTGAAGATTGTGAAAGAATTCCCCTAACTCTCATAGACTGGGATCCGATTGAAGGAACTATTACATTAGTCTTTAAGGTTGTTGGTGCATCAACGTTGGAGCTAGGAAAACTAAATACTGGAGACGTATTACATGATTTGGTAGGTCCGTTGGGAAAACCGGCTGAGATTAAGTTTTATGGAAAAGCATGCGTCATCGGTAGAGGCGTTGCCATTGCAGCAGCGTATGAGAGGGCGAAGCATTTGAAGGAGGCAGGCAATAATGTGACTGCCATAATAAGTGCGAGGACATCCAGCCTTCTAATATATAAAGATGAGTTTAGAAAAGTGAGCGATAGGCTCTTCATCGTGACAGATGATGGTTCGGAAGGAACTAAAGGATATGCTGCAGATCTACTCAAGAATCTACTCTCTTCTGGTGAAAGGTTTGATGTAGTTTACGCCGTTGGGGCAGCGACTTTAATGAGAACAGTTTCAGAAGCTACGAAACCCTTTAAAATCAAGACAATCGTTAGCTTAAACTCTCTTATGATTGATGGAACCGGGATGTGTGGGTGCTGCCGCGTAACTATTGGGGGTAAGCCCATGTTTGCGTGTGTAGATGGGCCTGAATTTGATGCGCACCTCGTAGATTTTGAGGAGTTTAGGGCAAGAATCCACATGTATGATGAGGAGGAGAAATTAGCCTTAAAGTTCATGGGGGAGGGGATGCATGTTAAGGCTGGAGACTAGGTTAAAGAGAATCCCAATGCCTGAGAGATCCGTTGAGGAGCGCATAAAGACATTTGATGAAGTGGCTTTAGGCTACTCTGAAGAGCAGGCGCTTGCTGAGGCCTCTAGGTGCCTTCAATGCTATAACCCGCTTTGCATGGAAATGTGTCCTCTACATATCGATATACCCGGCTTCATAAAACTCATCAGGATGGGTAAGTACGAGGAGGCTGATAGAAAGATTCGTGAGACGAACTGCTTACCATCAGTATGTGGGAGGGTATGCCCACAAGAAGTCTTATGCGCTATGGGCTGCAAGCTAACAATAGGTGACCCAGTCAATATAGGGGCTCTTGAAAGATTTGTTGCTGACTGGAATCTGGAGAGGGGCTCGTCCTATATTCCAAGCGCATCAGCATCGACTGGGAAAAATATAGCGGTCGTTGGCAGCGGCCCAGCGGGCCTAAGCGTGGCAGCTGAGCTAGCAAAAATAGGTCATCATGTAACCATCTTTGAGGCTCTTCACGAGGCTGGCGGAGTACTAATTTATGGTATACCGGAGTTCCGTTTACCGAAGCGTGTTGTTAGGCAGGAGATTGATCTCATCAAAAAGATTGGTGTCGAAATAAAGACGAACGTTATCGTGGGGAAAACGCTGACAATAGATGACTTATTCAATGAAGGGTATGACTCTGTTTTCCTAGGCACCGGAGCAGGCTTACCTAAGCTTCTGGGCATACCGGGTGAAAATTTATGCGGCGTCTACTCTCTAAATGAATTCCTAATTAGAATAAATCTTATGAAAGCCTATGCTTTCCCATATAAGAGTAAAACTCCAGTCAAAGTTGGAAGTAAAGTTGCTATTTTAGGCGCTAGGGGGATGGATGCTGCTAGGTGCGCTATAAGGTTAGGCGCTGAAGAGGTCTGCATTTTTTATCAGAGGAAGATTGTGGGGCGTGCAGATGATATTAGGCGTGGTATAGAGGAGGGTGTAAAGCCAGTACCAGCAACCAAACCATTAAGATTGGTTGGTGATGAGAAGCGATGGGTTAGGCAGGTTGAGCTCGTAAGATTAAGGCAGGAGATTGACGTCAAGACCGGTAAGTTAAAGATGACCCCAATTGAGGGATCGAATTTCCTCTATAATACTGACCTAGTTGTTATAGCAACTGAGCATATACCGAACACCATAGCTATAACAGGCTCTTCTAGGAAAATTAGAATATCGAAGGATAAGACGATAGTCGCTAATCCAGAGACGCTGGAGGTTGCTCCCGGGATATTCGCCGGCGGAGATGTTGTTAGCGGGGCAGCATCGGTTATAAAGGCTATAGAGGCGGGGAAGAAAGCAGCTAAATCAATCAACTCTTATTTAATGAGGAAGCATTAGCGTAGATATCGATTTTTCTAATCATATTCTTTTCATTTCTTTTATTGGAATTAGACAGCGCACACCTTAATATTTATACGAAATCGGCTTTTCTACAGAATAAAAGGTTTAAGTTCCTTGCAGGGTATACCCTAACCACAAATCTCCGTCCCCCTAACAGAGCCTGTTTTAATCCTGTTTTTGGAAAAACAGCAAGATTTTTGGTGCGGCCGCCGGGATTTGAACCCGGGATCGCAGGCTTGGAAGGCCTGTGTCCTAACCAGGCTAGACGACGGCCGCATTATTATTTTCTGTTTGTTTTTCTGTTTGAGGTTACTAATTAATTTTTTGCGCTTTTCATTTTATAGGCGGGATATCTTAAACCTTGGGTGGTGTGGTTGTGGCCGCTTCCCCTCCTCCATTAATACTTGCGCGTATGCGGCGTTTATTAGGCTTATTGCTGGGAAAATATATTCCGCGTCGCTTATCGGCCCATATAGTATGAAGTCTGCTCCGATAGCTACTGGTAATCCGTTAGCGATCGATGAGCATGCCATGCTTAAAATTTTATCCTTCTTATCCTTCAGAGCTTTCCATGATGCTATTGCGTTATGGGCTCCGCATCCCGTCGGATAACCATACCACTCCTTAATTTCAAATATTGCTTTACAGGCTAGTCCAAGTGTTGCAATATCCATGACGACTGTATCTACAAGTATGTTTGTTATTCCAGCGCTCTCAATCTTCGGTATTAATGTTTCCATGAGCCTTATCCTCTCTTTATAGGATATTATGGCCCTCGTAGAATATGTGAGCGCTATAGCTGACCGCACGCCAAATTCCTTAGCTTTCTCATATATTATAGGTTTGGTTTCAGGGTTTATGGAGTTTAAGATCACTCTGTCGAGTATGCCTATCTCCTTAGCGGCTTCTATACCGCCTATGGCGGCATCCTCTGAAACATAGTCTATTAGCAGGGGCATTTTTGTGGCATCTGCAGCAAACTCAAGGTATTTTCTGGCATTCTCCTTAGTCGAGCATACGATGTCGAGCATGGCTGGGAGTCCGGTTTTATCCGATACTTCTTCAAGCTTAGAGATTAGGGTTATGGCAGCCTCCCTGTTGAATGCTCCGGTCTTCTCGTCTTGAACGGTCTTATCCCCCTTATAGAAGATGCTACCTATCATAACTGTTGGGTTTTCTCCCGGCTGCCCTCCAATTTTAACGCCCGATATTTCAAGAACGATCTGCTCCCTGCTAAACCTAAACATTCAAACAGCCTCCAGCAGAGGTACATGATTTAACAGTTCACAAATATTATTCATTATTATTAAGCCTTATCTGATGGGTTGATTAGATACGCTTTTAACTTTTCCCACTTATCTCTTAGATTGTGCCAAGGGAGTTTTAAGGATGGAGAGGGGCTGGCTAATCTGTATAGAGGGGCTTGATAAGAGCGGCAAGACGACGCAATCCCGTCTTCTTGTAGAAGCCCTTAAAAGTAGGGGTTTAGATGCTGTTTACACAAGTGAGCCGAGTAACGGTGAGATTGGAAAATTTATTGAAAGATATATTTTGAAGAGGCGTGAACGTTTACCGGTCTCAATAGAAGCGCTTCTATTCGCCGCAGATAGAATCGACCATTTTGAGAGGGAGATAAAACCAATGCTCAGCGAGGGGAAAATAGTTGTCTCCGATAGATACGTTTACTCATCATTAGCCTATCAGGGCGCCGCTGGACTCGACATCAATTGGATAATTGAGGTAAACAGGATGGTTCCAAGGCCTGATTTGGCTATCTACCTTGATGTCCCCTTGGAGGTTATTATGGAGAGGATTATGAAGAAGCGTTGGAGGTCGGTTATGGAGACTTTGGAAACGCAGAGTAAAGTTAGAGAGATTTACATGAGGCTTGTTAGGGACGGCTACCTAACACCAGTCAATGGAAACCGCCCAATAAACGAGGTCTCACAAGATATTCAGAGAATAGTTTTTGAAAGGCTTAAATTAAAGGTTTAGTAGCTATTTATCCGACTCGAGGATATCTAAATTTTTCTTATTAAGGCGCGCATTTATACAATTTGCCAAAAACTCTGCAACCTCATCTATTAATATTCTTTGAGGACCCTTTACGTGAAAAACCCTTACCTCAAGTTTTCCATCATTAAAGATAAACCTCAGAAGATAGTAGTCGAATCGTAGAGGTTTACGCCCCCTCCCTTTCAATGCACGGTCCTCTTTCACATAATACCTTACTATACAGATAATGTCGAGTATGCGTATTTTCCCCTCCCTAATAGCCTTTAAAAGAGTATTAAGCGTATCTGAGTCAATGTAGTGGAATGTTAGATTGTCGGCAACCCCAAACTCAAAGATAACATCTATATCCACTCCAACATTTCTAGTCCAGTAGCTCTTTATGCTACGTCCATTCAGCTCATACAATGCATTTACTAAAGCCCTCTGTACGTCAGCTGGCGGGGCATAAATTTTTATAGAGAATCTTCGGTGCCATTTTTCAGGGAAGCCGCTATATACGCCAAAAGATTCCTCTCGCATCATTTCCTCATTTTCCCAATTTTTCTTATTCTTTCGAGGTTCTCTAGCAGCGTAGACATAACTTGACTTAGTCTCTGAACCTCCTCAATATCATCTTCAACCTTAAGCCTCTCATTGATCTCCCATATCTTGGTTAATAGGACTGATTCCGTTTGACTTAAAGTTGATGAAATCTCAATCTCTCTAACCTCTTCATCCTCCTTAACAACAATAACCTTCTTTTGGCATTGAGCACACCATAACTCACCGCTCTTAAGCCTAAATATTGGTGATGCGCAAACCGGGCATGAAAGGTCCGTCAAGGTTGCACCGCTCCTCAATAGGTCAGCCATTAAACGCACCTTATCGCTCTTACCGCCCTCACTCCCAGTCATTTTGGAAACCTCACAACTCAATTTATCGTAGCTTATCCTAGCTTTTTAACCTTGCTTTATACGCTTTAACAATCTCAATGGCATCCCTAACATCTCTAACCTTCACCAACACCCTTATCTTTTCTGGATCAATCCGAATTTGATAATTACACCCCGGGCATCTAGCGGTCTTCTGCCCCTCCCTGGCATATCTGACTAGGCCGCATTTTGGACAATTGAATATTATGTAATCAGCCAAGGGTCAACGCCCCAATTATAAATTTGTTAGATAGGGGATTTAAATTAGATTCCATGAGTTAATCTGTATAGAGTAAAGGTTAATACGCCATTCCTATAGGATAGATCCACAACTTTGGGTATGACTGGCACGGGTAATACTATATGCCTATAGAATCTCACATCTCCATGCTCAGCTTTAATTATCACATCCCACTCGGAGACCAGCACTTCTATATCGCTCTCCTCCACTCCAGGCATGTGGGCCATAATAAACACCCTATCCAACTCCACATATACGTCAACCAAAGGGGATCTAACCCATGGAGCGACAATGGGCCTATATACCCTTTTCTCTTCGGCCGGAGGGGTTATTCTAGGCTTAATGTTAAAGGCTTTAATTGTGAGTAGACCGAAGATGAAGCCGCCTACATGCGCCCAGAAGGCTACGCCTGATGTTAAGCCGCCTAAAGATATTATGGCCATAAGCATCTGGTAAATGAACCAGAATCCAAGGTAATAGAATGCCGGTATGCTAACCACCATTATGAAGATGTAAAAGACCAGCGTCCTTATTTTAGCGTTTGGATATAGGAGCATGTATGCCCCTAGGACCGCTGAGATGGCTCCAGAGGCCCCAACTGCCGGGGTTCTAAGCTCGATTATAACATATGGGATTGGGCTTACATATATAGATAAGACTGTTGATGCTACGTGAATGAGGCTTGCAAATAGACCGCCAAGCAAGTAGAATAGTAAGTATTTAACGTGGCCTAAAGCATCCTCAACATTATCTCCAAAGATCCAAAGATATAACATGTTGCCTAAAAGGTGTGCAACGTTTGCGTGCATAAACATGCTTGTGACAAGGGTCCATAACCTATCTCCCATTAAGATTCTCGCTGGAATAGCCCCGTAGTTGCGGATCGCTGAATAAAATACGCTTAAATCCTGTAGGTAAAAGTAAAGGAATATGACTGTGTTTATGAGTATCAGCATATAATTCACATACGGTCTTCTAGACGGCTTATTTTCGTCACCTATAGGTATCATTTGTAGCTCTTCCCTGTAAGCATATACAAGATTTTTTCAACCGCCCTCTTATAGATTCTTATGCTTAATAAATATTCCTTAATGCTTATGCTCTCATTCAATGTGTGGCTTAGGGATGAATCCCCAGGGCCATATGTTGCAGCCGGCACTTTAAAGTGGGACCCGAAGATGTTCATGTCGCCTGTCCCAGTTTTCCGTACTAGCCTCGCTTCCTCACCAGTCTCCTCAAAAATAGCCTCTCTTAATGCCTTAATCACAGGCGTCTCTCTATCAGCCACGTAGGGTTCAACCATATCTATGGCCCGGAATTCTAAGGTTAATCCAGGATTCTCTTCCTTAAACCTCTGGATCATATCGCCAATTAAGCTCATGGCTTTATCGCAGTTAATTGTTGGCGGTAAGCGTAGATCTATGTTCATTACACATAGATCCGGTATACTTCTGGTCGTCCCCCGACCAAATATTCTGGTTATAGATGGCGTTAGGGAGTAGAATATGCCGTGGGGGGATGTGTACTCACGATTACACGCATCTTTAATCCTATTCCAGAGATCAAGACACTTCTCAATGGCGTTGGGTATGAGATGCTGGGCCCCAATATGCCCCGTAGCCGTCTTACATGTGACCCTAAATCTAATGTGTCCCTTATATGCGAATGTTATGTTTTTCACACCGCTCGGCTCACCAAAGATCGCACAATCGACTCTAATCGGCTCGCGGATAAGCCGCTTAATCCCTTTTCCCCGTCCCTCCTCATCAACGACACCCGCAACGATAACCCTCCCACCAGTAGGCTCTAACTTAAGGTTTGCGGCGGCAATAATCATAGCTGCTAAGGAGGCTTTTGCATCAACGGCGCCTCTTCCATAGAGTCTACCATTTTCAAGTTTAACATCTATCCAGCCTGGGACGGTATCCATGTGCCCACATAGGAGGACTGTCGGCTCACCGAACCCAATTTCCCCGTAAATGTTGCCAGCCTTATCCCTCCAAACTCTATTGAAGCCTAACTCAAGCATCATATTCTCTAGGAAAAGTGAGATTTCTTCTTCGTTACCGCTTGGGCTGTAAATCTCCAGCATCCTTCTTAATAGCTCTATTGGATTCGCTTTAACTTGGCTCATTTAAGGCACCATTAGCTAATGGTGTTTTGAGAGAACCCCTAAACCTCTTCTCCTCCTCTGAGAATACATCCCTCAAAACCTCAACAACCCTCTCTATTTGCTCTAAGCTTATCGTGAGCGGCGGGAGGAAGCGGATAACATTTCTACCGGAATACAGCAATATCACACCCCTCTCTAAAGCCCCCATCAGCACGTTGTATATATCTATCCTCGCTTCAAGCCCAAGCATCAGGCCTAAGCCGCGGGCCTCCCTCAAAATGCTAAACTCCCTCACAAGATCCTGTAATCTGCTCTTAAATTTATTTCCGAGATCCCGCGCTCTCTCAACAAGCCTCTCCTCAAGTATGACATCTATTGTTGCGCAGGCTGCTGCGCATGCAAGCGGATTCCCACCGAATGTGCTTGTATGCTCGCCAACTCTAAATGAGCCCATTATGTCTTCTCTAGCTATTGTTGCGCCTATAGGCATGCCTCCACCCATAGCCTTAGCAACACACATTATATCAGGTGTAACGCCCCAGTGCTCTGAGGCCCACATCCGGCCAGTCCTCCCAAAACCAGTTTGAACTTCATCAAAGATCAGCAAAATATTATTTTCATCACAGATTCTCCTTAAGCCCTCTAGGAAGCCTTGGGGTGCAACGTGAACTCCACCTTCGCCCTGGATCGGCTCAACAATTATGGCGGCAGTATTCTTTGTAATAGCCTCTCTGACCTTATCGAGCCTCCCGAATGGCGCGAACTTAAAGCTTTGTATTAAAATGTGTTTAAAGGGTTCACGGTACTTGGGGTTCCATGTCGCTGATAATGCTCCAAGGGTCTTACCATGGTAACCTCTAACCATACTTATAATCTCATGCTTGCCAGTGTACTTTACAGCTAGTTTTATGGCGCATTCAACAGCTTCGGCTCCGCTGTTACATAAAAAGACCTTGCTCAACCCTTTAGGAGATATCTTCGCAAGCTTCTCTAGGAGCTCAGCCCTCTTATCATTGTATAGTGAGCCGTGGCAGGCTATTAGCCTCTCACACTGCTCCTTTATGGCTTTAACAACTTTTGGGTGGCAGTGTCCCACAAGGCTTACGCCGTACCCGCCCATACAGTCAATATATGATCTACCCTTAGCATCATATAGGGTTGCGCCTTCACCCCTAATAATACATACTGGAAACTTTTGATAGACGTTTGCGAGGAAAAGGCTCTCGATACCTATTATCTTTTCCTCATTCAGCTGTGATCACCGTGCCATTCAAGCCACTCAGGGCGCTGGTTACAGGGTTCTCTACGAATCCACACGCGATAATAGCCTCTTTAACCCCGGCCTCCAGCGCCTCAATTGAAGCGATGACCTTCTTATCCATGCCCGAACCTATCCTTGGAAGAATCTCCTTAGCCTCACTTAAACTAACACGTTTAATATATTCCTCGCCCAGTAATACGCCTGGAACATCTGTTAGAAAGATTATTTTATTGGCCCTTAATGCCCCAGATATCTGCCCAGCTGCCCTATCGCTGTCAACGTTTAGATACTCGTTTTCTTCACCTATGGCTATAGGTGAAACAACGGGTAGGAAGCCATTGTTTATGAGGACCTCAAGGAGCTTTGTGTTAACCCTAGATATCTTTCCAGTGAAGCCCCCATCTATTATGCGCTTCCTTCCGCGCTCATCAACAATTAAAAGTTTCTTCTTCCTATTTGCAACTATTAGCGCCCCATCTATGCCCGAGACCCCAACGGCTGGTATATTATTTCCAATAAGCCATTTAACGATAGCCTTATTGACTCTGCCAGCCATAACCATTGCATATATTTCCACAGTCTCCTCGTCTGTATATCTGCTCCTGATGCCCTCCGGGGAAGTTATGAAGATCTGCTTCTTACCAAGCTTCTCGGCTACCTCAGTGACTTCATCTCCGCCTCCATGAACTATAACCAGTCTATCCTCCTCAAACACCCTTCTTATATCACTGGCAAGGTTCTCGCTTAATCCCCTCTTAAATATATCTCCACCGATTTTCAAAACAATCATGCCTAATCCCCCAAACCCAATTATTATGAAATGTTAGACTGGATGTAGCGCCAAATATCTTAAGCCCTCACTCTCATCCCAGCCACACATAATATTCATGTCTTGAACAGCTGTTCCGGCAGCCCCCTTCATTAGGTTATCTATGGCTGATAGAATGACAAGCCTATCCGTGTGGTCATCTATCTCGAAGCCTATATCGCAGTAATTCGAGCCTACAACTATTTTTGGGTCGGGATACCTATAAATGCCCTTAACATCACGTATGAAACGGATGAAAGGCTCATTTGAGTAGAATTCTCTGTATATGCGCCAGACCTCAACTGGCGTTATAGGCTCTTTAAGGAATGTATGGCATGTTGAGAGTATTCCCCTAACAACGTTTACGGCGTGGGCGGACATTGAGACCTTAACCTTCTCCCCACAGAGTAGGCTGAGCTCCTGCTCGATCTCAGCTGTATGCCTGTGTCCAACAGGCTTATATGGCCTAATTACGCCGAAGTGCTCGGAGTGATGCGTCGAGAGGGAGGGTTTAGCTCCAGCCCCAGAGGATCCTACCTTAAAGTCCAGAATAATCCTGTTAATGTCAATCTTACCTGATTTAACTATTGGTGCAAGGGCCAAAATTCCAGCGGTAGCCATACATCCCGGAACGGCAACCAGCTGGGCTCTTCTAATCTCCTCCCTATGTAGCTCCGGTAGACCGTAAACAGCCTTCTTAAGCAGCTCTGGGCTCTTATGATGCCAACCATACCATTTCACGTAATCCTCGGGGTTTTTAAGCCTGAAGTCTGCGCTCACATCAATAACTCTTAAGCCGACCTCCATTAGATGTGGCATGAATGTGGATGAGACGCCGTGAGGCGTTGCGATGAATAGGACATCACATAAGTCAGCAACCTTTGACGGATTGGATTTAATGAACTTTAGGGTCGTTCGCCCCTTAAGATTTGGATGAACCCTAAAAACATACTCATTGGCATAAGTATTTGAGGTTGCGGCTGAAACCTCGACTTTTGGATGGGCTAAGAGCAAGCGTAAGAGTTCGCCTCCAACATATCCGGATGCGCCAAATATTCCAACTCTCATCTCTTCACCGTCCTAACAGCATACTCAACAATCTTTCTAGGAATATCAATTCTAGTCGCAGAGTAGAGACCCTTAAACTCCGGCGTACTATTAACCTCGTGAACAACTATTCCGTTAGGTGACTCCATGCAGTCAACCGCTAAGACCCCACCACCCACGGCTTCAGATGCCTTCAAAGCAACCTCGATAAGCTCGTCTGTAAGCGGGCAAGGTTCCATTCTCCCACCTCGGGCAACATTAGTTCTCCAGTCGCCTTCAGCCGAATAGCGGTATGCTGCCGCAACAACCTCGCCTCCGACAGTTAATATGCGTATGTCTCTTGGAGGCCTCTTAACGTATTCCTGAAGATAATAGATTTGCATGAGAGAATTCTGCATTTCTTCCCGTGCTTCTATGAGGGCTTGGGCAGACTCCCTATCTTTAATGAGAGCCACAAGGCGGCCCCAACTTCCTATAACAGGCTTCATAACTGCTGGATAACCCAAATTCTCCAGCGCTTTGACAGCTCCGTCATTTGAAAAGGCTACCAGCGTTCGGGGGGTTGGAATGCCAGCTTTAGATAGGACAATAGATGTGAAGAGCTTATTTCCACAGGTCAATGAGACGTGAAAGGGGTTGATTACTTGGAGGCCTGCCCCCTCAAGTATAGCAGTTATATGTAGGCCTCTGAAGTAGCTTATGCATCGCTGGAGGACCACGTCGCCGAAGGCTTCTCTGACGGCTTCAAGTTTTTCAGCAGCATCTAAGTAAATCTCCTTCGAATCGGTTAATTTCAAGCTTAGGCTAAGCTTCTCTGAAGCGTCTATTAGTGATTTCTCCTCCCACCTAATTCTGTCATACACTAGACCTATTCTAACCATTTGTTTTTATTCGCCCCAATCTTCCCCTTCAATCTCAGCTGGCTTAAGACTAATAGCACCTTTCTCGTCGAGTATAACCTCTAAATCTAAGCCACAGTCTGGACAGCTAACTATCTCCCCCGATATTACATCACTCGGGATATCTATCTCCGCATCACATTCAGGACATTTTGTCTTAAAGGCTACCGCCCCCTTTACGCTTAATAGGAAAAAGCATATTTCTTTATAAATCTTTCGGAAACATTGAGGATTCCTCAATACTTTTCACTTTAAACATTTTTTTCTTCAATCAATTTATATACTTGATTTTTCAAATTTTATTTTCGGGGAAGAATTGGTTGGGTTCAGACATAGATGAGGTTGATAAAGAAATAATTAGAATGCTTCAGGAGGATGCACGGGTATCCTTTAGAAAGATAGCAGAAAAGTTGAATGTTAGTGAAGCAACAATATTTACTAGAGTTAAGAAACTCCTTAAAAAGAATGTTATAAAAGGTTTCGCTGCAATAGTTTCTCCAGAGAAGGTTGGGAAAAACATAACAGCGTTTGTATTAATAAATGCGGATCCAAAGAAACTGCAGAGCGTTCTTGAGGCGTTAAGTAAAATGGAGGATGTCTATGAGGTTTATGATGTGACGGGTTCCTACTATGCAGTAGTTAAAATTAGAACTGAAGATCAACGTAGGCTTGCAAAGATAATTGATGATATAGGAATGATAGATGGTGTGACAAGCACGGAGACGGCGCTTGTCTTAAGGAGCATAAAGGAGGATTTTCGAATAAAAGTCTAAATTTAACTTTGAACTTGGTATGCTAAAGAAATACGTTTACGGTTAAGGTGATGGCAAATATCAGGTGTGCGTGTAATAGTTATAACCGGGACGCCGGGGGTTGGAAAGACTTCGGTCTCGGCAGCTTTAGCATCTAGGATAGATGCACACTTAGTATCTTTAGGGGAGCTTATTAAGAGGGAGAGGCTCTATAGAGGTTTTGATAGGAGAAGGGGTACATTAATTGCGGATATAGAGAAGGTTTCTAGGAGAGTTAAGGAGATTATTTCGAGCTCTCGAAAGGACGTGATTATAGAGGGACATTTAGCAGCAGACGTTGTCCCAGCAGAGGAAGCCAGTATAGTCTTCGTCTTGAGGAGAGACCCAGAGGAGCTTAAGAGGATTCTTGAAGAGAGAGCTTATGGAGAGAAGAAAATTTTCGAGAATCTTGCCGCTGAGATACTTGATGTCTGCCTCTTTGATGCTGTGAAAAAGTTTGGTATTGAAAAGGTTTGTGAAATAGATGTAACGTCTAGAAGTGTGGATGAGGTGGTTCAGGAAATTTTGGATGTTCTTAGGGGCTTGAAAGAGCATAGGGCTGGAATCGTAGACTGGCTAGGTAAGCTTGAAGCAGAAGGAAAGCTTGATGAGTATCTAAAGAAGTTTTAGAGGTATTTAAGCCCCCTCAAAATATCTGATTTAGTAATCAACCGTATTCCCCTACGGTTTGCATATGCTTTGGCATGCTCACTAAACTTTCTGGCAACTAAGATTGGGCTTGATAGCCCCAAGCTCTGCGCAACCTTATCTATATTTATAACTATATTCACGCCAACAGTCCTATTCCAGTCTTTAATCCAAACAGGATGGGCTTCACTCCCCCTTATCACTATTAGGTCGAATCTCTTGTTAAGGGGCCCATCCCCTTGAGGTGAATTCTCCTCAACAGTATAGCCTCGCCTAGCGAAGTATCGCACCACGAGATTGACAAGAGTTCTCTGATTTGACTCTTCCACAAGGAAAATTGGTGATTCAAGCTAGAAAAACCTTTTTAACAAGTTGATGTCTTTTTAGATCCACGCTCAATTATCTCTTTTACACCTATCAATTGAGCTAAAGCATAGCCGACAGCTACCTGAAGCCAGAATGTTACGGTTCTTATGAGAAGCGTGGCAGTCCCTCCAATCGCTGCCGGAATATTAAATAGCTTATAGAGGTCGGTCATAACTATCTCTACAAGACCTAACGGGAGAGATATGGGTGCCGATTGAACTGTAACGCTTATTGTGTAAACTACAATTGACTCGATTATTTTCGTTGAGACTTCACTAAAGCCCAATGCATAGAATACTAGAAGATATACGCTTAAATGAAGCGCCCACGCGATAAAGCTGAATGCTACAGATTTTATCAAGATCCTACGCTTTCTACCGAATGATTTAAATCCGCCATGAAGTTGAATCAAGCCTCGGTACATTTTCTCTCTAACTTTTGAGGGGTCTAGGCGACTTCTCCCCAATATTGAAGATGCGATTCTAGTAAGTGCATTAGATATTATTTCGGCTGCCCCCTCACTTAAAGAGACATATAGCAGTAGAATAATTAGGGCAATAGACCCAGCTATTGTTGCCACTAGTAGACACAATGTTCCGACGCTAACCTTATACTTAAAGATGAGGATGATGGAGGCTATCAGCATACTACTTGCTGTCACAAATATAGTTATTATGCGATGAGAAATTATTGCCGCCGCAATCCTGCCCGCATCCTTATAGTCCCTATGGACGAGATATGCTCTGACAATCTCGCCTGAAACAGTCTCTATCGGGACTATCAAGTCAACAAAGTTCCCTAGCCAGCAATAAATAAAGGCCTTTTTCAGGCCAGTATCTATTGATAGAGCTCTTAGGAGAGTGTTCCAACTCATCGCATAGAAAAGCATGCTTAACACCATTGCGATTATAGTTATGGAGTAAAATAGGGAGTAATTATATGGGTTAACCCTACTAAAAACTTCAATAATATCGCTTATGCCAACAAAAAAGTATAAGTAGAAGATGAAAGCCAGCAGTCCAGCGACCATGAGTGCGATTGATAGTGCAAGCGGATATTTCTTCATCCGAGAACCAGCCTGAATACGTTCACCCTCTCGCTTATCTCTGCAGTTCACTAAATATCTAGCTCTATTGCTCAAATATTTTTTGAGAAGAAAATCAGTTAATTCCCTATCACATTAAATAATTTAAATCACAACACTATATTCTAGGATCTGTACTCGTATCTTCAGGAACATGATCGGCTAAACCTAGGGAATCTCTGAGGTGATGCCGGAAAGTGAGTAAAATAAGGGCAATAATATTTGATTTAGACGATACATTAATACATTCTAGGATAGATTATGTAGGAGTTAAGAGGTCGCTGATAAGGTTCCTTGTTGATTATGGTGTTGAGCCTCACCTCTTAAACGAGAACATGCCCAACCTTGAGATTTTTAGGGTTGCTGGTGAAAGCCTACGTAATAAGAATCTGCCTGAGGAGTTTATTAGGAGGGTCTTTGAGGGAGCTAAGGCGATATTGGACAGCTATGAGTTGAAAGCTTTGGAGGGCGTTAGGTTGATGGAGGGGGCTTTAGAAACGCTTGATGCTCTCAAAAGAATGGGGTTGAAGATCGGCATTGTAACTAATAGCTGTAGGGAGTATACCATTAGGGTTATTGAGATGTTCTCGCTGAATAAATATGTCGATGCATTCATCACCAGAGATGATGTCAACAATTTAAAGCCTGCCCCCGAGCATTTGCTCAAGGCTCTTGAGGCTTTAGGCGTATCCGCACATGAAACTGTCTTTGTTGGGGATCACTGGATAGATGCTATTTGCGCTGAGAGGGCTAATGTGAAGTTCATCCTCCTTAGAAATGAGAGATGGAAGTTTAAGGAAACTGGCACCGTAATTGATGATTTAATGAGCCTGCCAGCAGTGATTCAAAGCATTTCATAAAGCGTCTGGAGTAGATGCCAGCTGTTACGCTTATTAGGGTGAGGATATATTATTTTCTTTCACTATACGTGTTGAAATCTAGTCTTAAACGGTAATGAGCGATGGAGGCAGCTGTTGAGACATTCGATTTAACGAAGGTTTTTGAGAGTAAGGAGGATGATGTTAAGCGTTACGTTAAGGCAGTTGATCACGTAAATATCAGGGTTAAGCGTGGCGAGTTTTTCGGGCTGCTTGGTCCCAATGGCGCTGGGAAGACCACGCTCATAAAGATGCTCTGCACAATAATACTTCCAACGGAGGGAACAGCTAAAGTTAACGGCTATGATATAATTAAGGAGCCTGATAAGGTTAGGAGCTGCATAGGCTGGTTCCACGGGGAGACTGGCGGTAGGTCGCTTTATTGGAGGCTCAGCGCTGAAGATAATTTAAAATTCTATGCATATCTCCAGAATGTTCCAAAGGATGTGGCGGAGAAGAGGATTAACGCCCTACTAGAATTTTTCGATCTGAGTAAGGAGAGGAAGAAGCTCGTCAAGGACTATTCTACGGGCATGAAGGTTAGGGTTATGCTAGCCAGGGCCCTACTACACAACCCGCCTATACTGTTTATGGATGAGCCGACAATAGGGCTGGATACGATAAGCGCAGTTGAAACCAGAAGACTTTTAAAGGCTTTGAACACGGAGCTCGGGAAAACTATTATCTTCACGAGCCATAACATGTTTGAGGTTGAACAGCTCTGCGAGCGAATAGCTATAATGCGGAGCGGGCGGATAATAGTGGATGCCCCACCCTCAGTTTTAAGGGAGATGCTCAGAGACGTACACGCCATAGAAGTCGACATTAGAGAAACTAATGATCTACACAAGATTGTCGAGAGCTTATCTAAGCTTTCAGTAGTTAGAAGTGTAGTTGAGGCGAAGAATAGCCCATTTAACGCGACAATACGCCTGCAAGTTGACGACGAGTATGAGGCTATACCCGCCGTGGTTAGCAAGCTGCATTCTCTAGGCGTGAAGATCTCCTCCGTCCGCAGGTCTGAGCCTACGCTTGAGGATATATTTGTCAAGTTGGCTAAGGAGGGGTCTGCTTGAGGGTTGAGGATCTGATTGATCTCTTCAGGGAAGATTGTCAACGCATCCCCTCTGAGGTTAGGCATGTTTGGGCTATCTTTTGGGCCAACTTTAAAATATTCCTCTCATATAGGACTTGGGTTATATTGGAGACCATAAGCACCGTAGCCTCGGTCGCCATGTACTCTTTCATGGGCTTACAGGTAGACTCTAGGAGGATAGCCTTAGCTGGGTATGGGGAGGTTGACTGGTTATCCTTTGCCCTAGTTGGGGTTGCGACAGCAAATTACTTATGGATGTGCATTAGTAGGCTTAGCCATGCCTTACAGCATGAAGTGCATGAAGGGACATTAGAGCCCATAATCGCATCGCCCATAAGCATGAGGTCCTATATTATTGGGCAGTCGATTAGAGGGTTTCTGGTTAGTGGATACTTCATGCTTGGCGCACTAATAGTTGGAGTATGTGTCCTGAAGGCCCCGCTAGTAATAAGCTTGGAGACAGTATTATCATTTGTGGCAGTGATCCTATTAATGGTATTAAGCTACTCCGGCATAGGCATAATGGCGGCTGGCTTAATCCTAGTATACAAGAAGGGGGATCCGCTCACATTCCTCTTCGCAAGCGTGACAGAGTTTCTGGGAGGAGTTCTATTCCCGCTGAAGTACTTTGAAGCCTTTCCCGGGCTCTATTTAGTAGCTATGCTTATGCCATACACTCACGCTCTAGACGCTGCCCGTAGAATCCTGCTGAATGGGGCGACGATTCTTTCACCGGCAGTATTGCAGGATGTTGCTATTCTATTAGCATATAGCGCTGTGTTTATACCAATAGGTTTGAGAGTCTTTAGGTGGGGCGTTGACAGAATAAGGTATGAGGGAACCGTAGCGACATATTAGGCTGGAGGTTTATGGGCGTGGATGTAAAGAGGCTTATTGAAATAATCTCTGAGGATGTTCCAAGAAGGAGGACACCGATACATCAAATTGTCCTCTCATTTGTGCTCAGGGACTTTAAGATTTGGTGGACGTATAAATTTTGGCTTCTCCTAGAGCTGTCGGGCATAGTTCTATTTGTCGTAACATACTATCTCTTCTCCTTAATCACGACGCCACAGCAGGTTCAGGAGGCGGGCTATGTAGTCGGCGGCTACTTTACCTTTGCGCTTATAGGTATAGCCTTCCAGCAATACGTGCATTTTGCTGTTCAGAGCATAAATGAGAGCATACGTGAGGAGCAGTGGAATGGCACTATAGAGACAATATTATCGACTGCAACAGACTTTAAGATCTTTCTACTAGGGGAAGTCTGCTTCTCATTCATAGTATCATCAACGCTACTACTGATCTCATTGTTAGTTGGCATACTTCTGGGCGCAGAATTCTATACGACCCCGCTCTCAATCCTAACCACAATAATATTAACTATACTGTTGATTGCAAGCCACATGTGCATTGGCATACTTAGCGCCGGCGTAATAATGAAGGTTAAGCAGGGTAGTCCCGTAACATGGGCTTTCTCATGGCTTAGTCAGCTGGTTTCAGGGGTATTCTATCCACTTAAACTCCTGCCATGGTACCTCGAATGGGTTGGTAAGGCTTTCCCATTAACCTACTCTCTAGACGGGATAAGGCTGTGCCTCCAGTCAGGGAAGGATTTAACGTCGCCCGCAATTCTCTCCAACGTAATAAGCCTAATAATCTTTATAGCTGTGATGGCGCCCATATCGCTATACGTCTTCAAAATTGGATATGACGCCGCTAGGAGGGATGGTTCTCTAGGTCAGTATTAGGTACCACATTTAGCAATTTCCTTTTTATGGAAACTTTGGTTTTATGGCTTTGACTGGACATGCTGCAATGCATCTGAGACAATATATGCATTCTGGATCAGTTATCTTCTCCGCAGACAGCTTTAATATTGGCACATTCATCGGACACTTCTCCTCACACATGCGGCAGCCAACCTTCCTACATCGTACAATATCTCTTCTTAGGCCAAGCAGGCTAAATCGGCTTATAAGCGCTGAGAAAGCTCCTTGAGGGCACACATATCTGCACCAAGCTCTTGGGATCCGCACCGCCAAAAATAGTATAGCGATTAGTATCACTAATCTAATGATTAGCAGCGGCGTTATAGTTAGATATTCGAATCCGAGACTTATAGAGATCAATATTGCGGAGAGCAATCTGGGAAGGGCTGCAAAAAGCGTGTCCGAGGGGCTTAGAACATTAAATGGTGCTTGCGCAAATAAGCCCAGCATCTCCCTATAGACCCTTCCGGCTACGCTGAGCTGCGCCAGAGACAGTGAGACACTTATCAGCAAGATTAAACCTAAAATGAAGTACTTTAGTCCTATGAGACTTTTATGCGTCTTGGGTGATATCACAAATTTTCTAGTCTCGCCGGCTGCAAGAATGTCTTGGATTAAGCCCATTGGACATACCCATCCACATAAAGCTCTGCCAGTTAAGACGCTGAATAAGATTATTGATGCTAAGGGTAACAGTGGAAATATGGAGTCATATATCATCTTCTGAATGGCGCTTAAGGCTTCGCCAGCTATCCTGTAAGGTAAACCGGAGGGTAGCAGTATTGGCAGCACTAGCGGGATAGCTGACAAGCCAAATATGGCTGAATTAAGGAATATCAAAAAGAAGAATTGCATAATTCTCCTGACAACCTCAAATATTATAAACCTAGACCTTAAAGTTACGGACATGACGCTTTTAAGACTCTTCATAAATGGCGTCATCTCAACACTTATCTAAGTTAAATATTATTATGGTGGGAGGGCATTAATTAATTTTAAGAAGTTTAGTTCTTGACGAGTAACGCAAATAAGAAGGCGTCTTTTATGTAAGAACTGTGAAGGCTCTTAAGTGAGGGTGTTAAATGGTTAAAATTACTATTATTGGCGCCGGGAGCCATGTGTTTTCTAGGAGGCTCATAACCGACATATTATCCTATCCGGAGCTTAGGGAGAGCACTATAGCATTGATGGATATAGACAAGGATAGGCTCGACCTCATAACCGCTTTCACCAAGAGACTTATTGAACAATATAATTTTAAGACTAAAGTTGAGTCTACAACTGACAGGAGAGCTGCGCTCGAGGGCGCCGATTATGTAATAGTCTCCATTAGAGTTGGAGGCTTTGAGGCATATAGGCTTGATCTTGAGATCCCAGCAAAGTATGGCGTCATCCAAGGAATTGGAGACACTATTGGCCCTGGAGGAGTTTTTTATGGTTTACGGCATGTTCCAGTGATCTTAGATATATGCTATGACATGGAAAACTTATGTCCAGACGCCCTACTCATAAACTACACAAATCCGATGGCTATAATATGTTGGGCTATAAACGATTACACACGTATAAAGAGCGTTGGTCTATGCCATAGCGTTCAGGGAACTGCTGCTGAGCTGGCACGCTATCTTGGCGTTCCAGTTGAGGAGCTCTCCTATTGGGTTGCTGGCATAAATCATATGGCGTGGTTTCTAGAGCTTAAATGGCGTGGAATAGATGCGTACCCTATGCTTAGAGAGAAATTTAAGGATCCAAGTGTCTATATGAGGGATGACGCTCATTGGGCTGGAGCTGACATTGTTAGGGTTGAGATCTTTAGGGCATTTGGATACTTTAACACCGAGTCCAGTCAACATATGTCAGAGTACGTTCCCTACTTCAGGAAGAGGCCCGAACTCTTCAAAAGATTCAAGCTAGCTAATCCCTTAGAAAGATTAGATGCCATGGAGAAGAGGAGGGCATTGCAAGATGAGGAGCTGAGAAGGCTTCTTGCGGAGGGATATAAGTTCCCCTTAAACAGGAGTCAAGAATACTGCTCATACATAATTCACTCCATTGAAACAGGGATTCCGAGGAGGATAAATGGCAACGTTAGAAACAATTGGCTTATAACAAACTTGCCCCATGGATGTTGCGTTGAGGTTCCATGCCTGGTTGACAAAAATGGCATACATCCATGTTATGTGGGTAATCTTCCACCCCAATGCGCAGCACTAAATAGAACGAATATCAACGTTCAGGAGCTGGCTGTTAAAGCGGCGGTTGAGAAGGATAAGACCTTGGCTTTTCAAGCTATTCTCCTTGACCCGCTGACGAGCGCGATACTAACGATAGATGAGATCGAGCGGATGGTTGATGAGATGTTTAGGGCTGAGGCTAAATACCTGCCCGGCTTTAAATAACCTTTGAGAGGAAAGAGATGGGGCTTGGGAAGGTTTGATGAATAATGTGCGTCAATATTATTGAGGTGCCTAAAATAGACTTTGAGAAAACAATTTGTGAAATAGTTGGCTTTATAAGGGGTGAGGTTGAGAAGGCGGGGGCAGCAGGCGTTGTTTTAGGCTTAAGCGGCGGCATAGATAGCAGTTTAGCCGCAGCCCTCTGTGTCCGAGCCTTGGGTAATAGTAGGGTTCTGGGCATAATAATGCCTACGAGCTTTACTCCCAGAGAGGATCTTGAGGATGCATTAGAATTATCTAGGATACTTGGCATAAGGTCGATTTTAATTAATATTGACGATATATGTGAGGCTATTGTGAAAACATTAGGCGTAAATCCTAATGATCCGAAGAACAAACTTCCGCTGGCTAATGTGCGCGCTAGAGTTAGAATGGTAATATTGTACTTCTATGCAAACCTTTACAATTATCTTGTGGTTGGGACAAGCGATAGGAGTGAATATTTAATAGGTTACTTCACTAAGTATGGTGATGGCGCAGCCGACTTCTTTCCCATACGGCACCTCTATAAGACGCAGGTCAGGGAGCTGGCAGCATATATAGGTTTGCCGGAGAGAATTGTGAAGAAGCCTAGCAGCCCACAGCTGTACCCAGGACATAAGCTATTGGATGAGGTCCCTGTAGATTACTCGATAATAGATCCAATACTAGTCGGATTATTTGAGAAGAATCTCCCAGTGGATGCAATCAGCAAGATACTTAACATTCAACCTGAAATTGTCAGCGATATACAGCGTAGATTTTTGAGGAGCATGCATAAGAGGCTGCCTCCACCGGTGATCGAAAAAGGATAAATTTTCCGTAGTGAATTAGACTTTAGGTCCCATTTTATGGGGAATGAATCATGAAGCTGGCGGATAGGATGAATATTATCAAGCCGTCCGGCACTATAGCTATGGCTGAGAAGGCTAGGGAGCTGGCGAGAAGCGGGAGGAAACTGTATAATCTAGATGTCGGCGAACCAGACTTCGATACGCCGGAACACATAAAGAGGGCTGCGATAGATGCTCTAATGAGCGGCTTCACCCACTATACTTCAAGCCTTGGCATAATTGAGCTTAGAAGAGCCATCGCGGAGTATTTGAAGGATAGAAAAGGGGTTGACGTTAACCCAGAGAAGGAAATTATCGTAACTCCGGGAGCTAAGCATGCAATATACTGCGCATGCATGGCTACCCTAGATCCGGGCGACGAGGTTCTTGTCTTAACGCCAACTTGGCCTACCCATTTCACATGCGTTGAGGCTGCAGGTGCAAAGGTTATTGAAGTTCCATGCGGGGATTCGTACAGTCTAGATGAGGAGGCTCTTAAACGGAGCATAAGTGATAAGACAAAGATGATTATTGTTAACTCTCCAAATAACCCGACGGGCGGAGCCCTGAGCATAGATGAGCTTAAAGTCATAGCGGATATGGCGTCGGATCACAATCTGCTTATTCTTTCGGATGAAGTCTACGATGAGATAATTTACAACGGATTTAAGACTAAGAGTATGGCGAGCTTTGATGAGGTTAAGGAGAATGTGATCCTCATAAATGGCTTTAGCAAAACCTATGCTATGACTGGCTGGAGGCTCGGCTATGCTGTCGCAAACGAAATTATAATAGATGCAATGAATAGAATTCAGCAGGCGACAACAACATGCCCAGCAAGTTTCATACAGAAGGCTGGGATAGCCGCCCTTAAAGGGCCGCAAGAATGCGTCAAGAGGATGATTGAAGAATTCGATCGGAGGAGGAAATATATTGTGAAGGCCCTTAACGAAATACCCGGCGTGAAGTGCCCCATGCCGAAGGGCGCCTTTTACGTCTTCCCCAGGCTCCTAAACCTTAATATGCCGAGCTTTGAGATTAGCATGAGACTTCTTGAGGAGGAGGGTGTATCCACCACGCCTGGAAGCGCCTTTGGATCATGTGGTGAGGGCCATATCAGGATATCTTATGCTACGAGCTTCGAAACGATCGTGGAGGCTATGGAAAGGATTAAGAACTTCATTGATAAATATTCAAAGGTGTAGATCACTTTGGTGGTGCGGTAAATTGTTTGATGAAAAGTCCATAGAAGTCTTAAAGAGAATGGTTGAATCATTTGGTCCATCAGGGTTTGAGAGGGAAACTGCTAGAATAATAAAGGAATATATGAAGTCATTCTCAGACGAAATATTAACTGATAAGCTTGGCTCAGTAGTGTTTGTCTGTAGAGGGGAATGTGAGCGGCCGCATGTCCTTCTGGCTGCACATATCGATGAAGTTGGATTTGTCGTCTCAGGTATAGATGAGAGTACTGGCTTCCTATCATTCAACCCACTCGGAGGGTGGTGGGATCAGGTACTTCTATCACAGAGGGTTGTGGTTAGAACTGAGAAGGGAGATTTATATGGCGTTATAGCGGCTAAGCCCCCACATCTATTAACCGATGAGGAGAGGCAGAAACCGGTTGACAGAAGAAACATGTATATTGATATAGGTGTAACCTCTGGCAAAGAAGCCGTTGAGGCTGGGGTAAAGATCGGCGACCCAGTTGTTCCATGGTCACCATTCATGTTAATCAATAACGGTAAGGTTGCGATGGGAAAGGCATTCGATGATAGGATAGGCGCATTTGTTATGATGGAGGCCATCCGAAGGATAAGGGAAAATAAGATAAGCCATCCAAATACTATTTATGGCGCGGCAACGGTTCAGGAGGAGGTTGGAGCTAGGGGTGCACAGACAGTAGCCCACATAGTAGACCCCGACGTTGCATTGGTCATAGAAGTTGATATTGCTGGAGATGTTCCGGGGATAAAGCCTAACGAGGCTCCAACAAAGATGGGTAAGGGTCCAACGCTATGCACATATGATAGCAGTATGATTCCAAATCAACCCCTAAAGGAATTTGTTATTAAAGTGGCTAAGGAAGCTGGAATACCATTACAATTATCTCAGATAGCTAGGGGTGGAACCGATGCTGGCAGAATTCACATCAGTAGAGCCGGATGCCCAAGCGTAGTTATAGGTGTGCCAACGAGGCACATACACAGCCATGTGGGCCTGGTGAACATGGAGGACGTTGAGAACGCTGTTAAGCTGGTGATCGAGATCGTGAAAAGGCTTAATAAAGAGAGAGTTGAGAGCTTTACGGCTATATGAGTCTAGGAGTAGATGGCATTGATAGTTGAAGAGAAAATTATTGATGGCTTTAAAGTTAAGATAGCATCGATAGGCGATGTGCTTATTGGAGCTGCCTGCGACATAGGTCCAAGAATACTTTATCTTGCAAGCGCTAAGAAGCCAGAATTAAATCTCTTCGGCATCCTTCCGGATGCGGGTGTGGAGACGCCTGAAGGGTTCTGGAGAATCTATGGCGGCCACAGGTTATGGGCTGCCCCAGAAGCTAAGCCACGCTCATACTCACTAGACAATCAACCAGTGAAAATAGAGACCGACGCAGACACCCTAACAATCTATGGGAACCCTGAAGAGAAAAACTCCATACAGAAAGAGATAATAGTGAAGGCGAGCTCGGACGGGGGCATTCAACTCACTCATAGGATTAGAAATATTGGCCGGTGGCCGATTAAGCTAGCGTGCTGGGCCCTCTCAGTGATGCGGAAGAACGGTTTCGCAATAATACCAATTAGGCCCATGAAGATTGATGCTGAAGGACTATTGCCAGATAGACGAATCTCAATATGGCCATACACAGACATGGCTGATAAGAGGCTTAAGATGACAAGCGAGTACATCTTTGTCAAGCAAGATCCTAAAGCTGGTGGGCCACTTAAGATCGGCGCAAATGCCAATCCAAGCTGGGCCGCCTACTGGGTTGAAGGGTTCCTGTTCCTTAAGCAATTCCGATATTGCAGTGAAGCTGAATATCCGGACTTTGGCTGCAGCGTTGAAGTCTACACAAACCCAAATATGCTTGAGCTCGAAACGCTCGGCCCACTTGAAACTGTTAAACCATCATGTGCAACTGAGCACGTAGAGATCTGGAGAATATTTAACGTCGGAAAGATTAAGATGAAACCGGAGAGCATTAAAGAGAAGATTGAACCACTAATAAAAGTTTAAGACGTCAGATCTATGAATGCGGCTCCAGGAAACTATCGGCTAAGGGAGGGCTAGACCAGTATAAATCGCCTAAAAGGAAGAAATAAAAATTAACAATATTAAATTGGTGTTTCCAATGTCTGCACCCATTAAAGTTGGCATAGTTGGCTGCGGTAGCATTAGCTGGGAGCATGTTAGGCGGCTTAGCCTGCTAGGTAAGGATGAAGCCCATATATCCGCACTATGCGATATAGATCGGCAGAGGGCTGAAAAGCTAGCCGAATATGTGAACATCTACAGGAACATCGCTCCTAAGCCATTAGGCCCAGACAACATCTTCGAAGACTACGACAATATGCTTGAAGAATCGGACCTCAACGCAGTAATTATATGTACGCCACACGCCCTACATTATGAGCAAACAATTAAGGCCTTTAGACGAAACCTACATGTTCTTGTTGAGAAGCCCATGGCCGTCTCAGTTAAAGAGGCTGAGGAGATGGTGAAGGAAGCGGCAAGTCGAAAACTTGTCCTCACTGTTGGATATCAGAGACACTGCCAACCCGAATACTATTATGCCAGAAAAAAGATTTTAAGTGGAGAGCTAGGCGAACCACACATTATAGTCGGCTGGCTAGTACAGAATCTCGTAGCAGCTGGCAGATTTTACCTAGACCCAAAAATGTCTGGCGGAGGTCAGATTAAAGCATCCGGAACCCACCTTATAGATGCAATCCTATGGATTACAGATCTAGAGCCCGTAAGGGTCAAGGCGCTTATGGATAGGGCTGGACTGCCAGCTGATATATACGCTGTCCTGGCGGTTGAATTATCAAATGGCGCGTTGGCATCAATAGCTATATCTGGAGGACATACAAGACCGCATACCGGCGTAACCGATGAAGTCAGAGTCTGGTGCTCTAAGGGGGCAATACATATAGTTGATGGATCGGTCTATGTTGAGGACTCGCAATCAAACATAACAAAGATTGACAGAGGAATGCTCCCAAGGCCCAGCCCAAATCCAGATGTAAACTTCATAAGGACAATATTAGGTAAGGAGGAGAACTTAATACCGGGCATATGCGGATTAAGAGCGACAAAGCTTGAGGAGATGGCTTACATGGATGTGGGGCAGCCGATACCGAGCAAACTTAAAAGATAATTAACAATAATTCCTATGGGATCTGGCTTAACCCAAGCTTTTTTGCAAGATTCACTATCTCCTCCCAGGTCTTCTCAGGCACATAAATGCCATCTCTAAGCCTAACCTTCTCAGTCAAATACTCCGGCTCCCCAGGTATGAGTATCTCTTTGAAGCCAGGCCTAGTCTTAGAGCCTTTAATGACCTTTACTAAGTCGCCAACTCTCCTCTTAAACTCCTCAACCGGCATAAACCTTTCAACATTTATGACCTCGATGAAGACCCCATTTCCCCTCTTGGTCTCCTCATATGCGCATCCAGCGCCAGTCAATATGCCGCTTAGAATTTCAATAGCTAATCCTAATCCAAATCCCTTATGCCCATGCTCGTCTCCGCCTAGAGGCAATATTGCTCCACCATCATAGAGATCTTTTGGATTACTGCTTGGATTGCCATCCTTATCAATTATCCACCCAAGAGGTATCTTTTCACCCTTATGAAGGGCAACTCTAACCTTTCCCTCAGCAACGACGCTTGTGGCTATATCTATGACAAGTGGAAACTCCAAATATGATGGGAAGGCGAAGCATATAGGCCCTGTTGAAAGCATCCTTTCCCTACCGCCAAATGGCGCAACTATCTTAGTTGAGTTAGCCATAACCACGCCTATCATGTCATTCTCAGAGGCCATTACCGCATAGTCGGCTAGCCTACCAATATGGTTGCAGTTGTAGACGCAAACAACGCTTATGGCATTCCCCTTAGCTTTCTCTATCGCCAGATCCATAGCTCTCTTCGCAACAACTTGCCCGAAGCCCCAATTACCATTTAAGATAGCTGTAGAGGGCGTTTCATTAACGATCTCAATATTAGCCCCCGGCTTTATAATTCCCTTCTCAATATCATTCACGTACTGTATTACCCGTATAATGCCGTGGGAGTCGTGGCCAGCCAAATTAGCTTTAACGAGAAACTCTGAGACTAAACGTGCCTCCTCCAAGGGTGCTCCTGCGGCCAAAAATATTTTCGTTCCGACATCTATTAGCTGACTAGCGCTAAATATTGGCATAGGAGACACCTCCATCTGCAGGATGAGATGCTAATAGTTCTTAATACTACTATTTTATGGTTTTTGCTTTTCAGCCTCTAGATACTTTTTTACTTCTTCGGGAACCATAAAGCCTACTAACCCTCTACTTGCGAGCTGATTGAAGTACGTGGTTAATGAGAGCTCGGCCTCCTCTGGAAGAACCTTATATTTTTCAACTAAGTAGCCAGCTATGTCACCTATAGTTCTTTCCCCATCACATAACTCCCAGACAATCGACCCAATTTTATCAAGGCGGATTATTCTTTCTCTAGGCTCAGGCGGAAAGAGTCTATCTAATAATCCTTTCTTTGATTCGTTCCGATCTTGAGGAGGCGGTCTCAGAGGAACAATTATTTTTATTTCCTTCGTCTTCTTATCCTTCTCCCACTTTAAAGCAGGGTTTCTGACTGGTTTAACTTTAAGATAATAGCTTCTGGGTATTTGCAGCCCCTCTCTCTTCTTTTTCCTCCTAAAGAGCCTTCCAAATACCATAGATTTTCATCTCTAAAAATAAAAAACATTCTCTGCTTAAATTATTATTCCTTTTAAGAATGTGGATGCTTAGGATATTATGTTGAGGTTGCGCTCCTCAGGAGCGTAAATATATGGATATTGCACAGCTTAAAGAGATCCTTAACAGCATAAGGGATGACTGCCTAAAGAAGGATGAGGTGCGTCAAGAGATTCAAACGATTGCAAGAAAGGTAACCAGGTTGTCTAAGCAAGCGATCTTCCTGGCGCATAAAGGTATGACTAATGAGGCGGAATACTTCCTAAAAGAGGCAAACTTAAATCTTAATAGAATAAGGGAACTCTTAACAGGGTATCCGGATCTCCTTTATGGCGGGCTTATAGATCCGGCGCTCGAAGAATATTCCGAGGCGCAAATATTCCTGAAGATCATCAGGGATGGATCATTCATTCAACCTAAAGAGATAGGGGTTCCAGGAGAACTTTATATATTGGGATTAGCGGATGTTATAGGTGAACTTAGGCGTAGATCACTAGACTCAATAAGGCGAGGAGACATTAAAGAAGCTGAGAAATGCCTAGACATTATGGAGACGATATATAGTGAGCTGATAGGCTGCGATGATCTAATGGTCTTAATTTCAGGTCTCAGAAGGAAATGCGACGTCGCTAGGAGAATTATTGAGGTAACGAGAGGCGATGTCACAGTAGAGGTTAGGAGAATGGCACTTAATAGTACAATGAAAGAGTTCCAGAAATTTTTGGAGAGAATGATGAACCGTGAAGGATGATATTTCAATAGCCTATCAAGACCGCCTGAGAGAATTAGGCTTCTCAGTGGAGAAAGCTAGAAGATTACAGATGCTTCTCTCAAGAAAAGTCATTGCCCGGGATTATTTCAATACGCCGATTAAGTACGTTGCTGGGGTTGACGTCGCATACTCAAATAGACTATCCATTGGAGCCGTGGCTGTTTTTGATTACACTTCACTAGAGCCCGTGGAGATAAAGACTGCCATAACGGAAACTCGGTTCCCCTATATACCGACACTATTATCCTTCAGAGAAATTCCAGCAGCTGTCCTGGCAATAAGGAAGCTAACTATTAAACCTGACATATTTTTAGTTGATGGGCAGGGATTCGCCCACCCATACCACTTTGGATTCGCAAGCCACCTGGGGGTTATATTAGATATTTGTACTATAGGTGTCGCAAAAAATCTTCTCTGTGGGAAGATCATGGAGACTGAAGGATCCTTCTGGAAACCTATAGTTTACGAGGGGGAGGTTATAGGCGGAGCCGTATTTACAAAACCAGGAGCGAAACCGATCTACGTTAATGTTGGGCATAAAATTTCCTTAGAGACGGCAATAAAGGTTGTCTTAGAGTGCACAAGAAATTATAGGGTTCCTGAACCGCTCCGTGAGGCGCATATGGCAGCTCAGAGGGTTAAAAGGAATATAATAAGATGATCATAATGTAAGTAATTTTCTGGGGGCTGCGAGGTGAAAAGTAAGTTAGATCCTAGGATAAGGAGGATTATAAATAGGATTAGAGATGAGTCTTTAAGAAAGAAGATACTGGCTTTCTTAAGCGACCTATCAGTTGAGATTAACGGCGAACGATATTCTGGGCTACCGCTAGCTGAGGCTCCAGCAAGCAGATCGCATCACCACAGTTATCCAGGAGGATTAATAGAGCATATACTTTCAACCATAAATATTGCGCTGGCACTCTGCGATTCAGTTGAGAGGATCTATGGAGGGAGAGTTGACAGAGACCTGGTCATAGGGGGAGTTGTACTACACGATATATTAAAGCCCCTTACATATTATGAAAAGGATGGCGGATCATATAGAAATTCGCCCCTAGGCGAGCGCCTAGACCACTTAACCCTACTGGTTTCGGAAATGCTAAAGAGAAATTTCCCGCTCAGCTTAATTCATATTGTAGCAGCTAGCCATGGGCAGGCGGGTCCAATATCGCCTAAAACAATTGAGGCATTAATATGCCACATTGCCGATGATGCCGACTCTAAAATGAACTGGGAGGTTTTAAACGCCGCTAAATACCTAGTTAGGGAGGTCACCGGGGAGCCTTGGGATAGAATGGATTCAAAAATGGCTTTTATGATTCTAGCATGGAAGGCTGAGGGTGGATGGGAGGGCCTAAAGTCACAAATTGAGGAGTTTAAGCGGAAAAGTAGTATTTGTAAGTAAAAATGTTTGTTTTCAGGCTATCTGGCTTAACAACAAGATACCTTGAGATCCACGATCTCAGCTTTCATTATCTCCACGTCTAATATGGCTATTGTTGCATGCCCGGAAAGATAGCCGCAAGCCTCTCCTGGATTAATAGTAAGGGTTTTTCCAACATTAGCTATCTCAGCCTTATGCGTATGCCCATAAATGACAACATCATAGTAGTTTGAGTTTATTAGAGCCTTAAGTAGCCTTTCATCTTCTCCATGGATTAGCGCTATCTTTTTATTGCCCGCATTTACCTCGGCAAATCTTCCATGAATCTCCGCACCTATCTCCTCAAATCTTCTCCTTAAAAGATTCTGATCACCATCATTATTGCCAAAGACCCCAACAAGCTTAGCCTTTAAAGGCTTAAAGCGTAGTATGGAGAATGGTGAGACATAGTCCCCCGCATGAAGCACCAGGTCTACCCCCTCATTATTCAGCACACTTACAGCCTCGTCTATTAGATGAAGTCTATCGTGAGTATCCGCAACGACCCCAATCTTTCTAAGGGACAGGATAGTAGACCCCCCAATTCAACCATATCGGAATAAGTCATAGAGAATGATAATTTTTTCGGAAAAATCAAACAATTAAATAGCATAAGTTAAATTAAAGATATTTGAGGAGAAAAACATGGCTGGTAGAAAGATAAATATATTCTACTTAATTTCTTTGATCTGCATTCTAATTTTAATAGCATATATTTGGCTAGTGATAACTCCACAAATATACGGATGTGCTGGACAAGAATCCATCTTTGCGGTAATCCTTCTTATAACAGTCCTTTTATCGGTCGCCGCCGGTATACAGCTATTTCTTTTAATCAGCTCAGTTCGTCAGGAGGAGTAGCCTTCCTATTATTTGTCCTGCTAGATGCTCTAGAAGCCTTATACTTCGTGAAGCCGCAATGGCCACAGGCATAGCGGTTTCCGTGATCGGCCATAAAGAAGCCTGGACCACATCTATCACAGAATGGAAGCACTCTTTTAATCTTTCCATTCTCAATCTTATAGTATGAGGAGATGAACTTTCCCTTTTTCTCCTTCTTAGACATTTAATCTCACTCCTTCTCTTTACTTAAGGGTGAGTGTCTAAGTATTATGTGTTTTGGTTCTATTGCCTTAGCATACTCGGGGGAGTCGTAGATATGGGCCTCGCCAATGGTCATATTTGTCCCTGTTACCCCCTCCATCCTCCTGATATAAACTCTCTCAATATCAACTTTAAACATGCTAGCTATCTCTCTCCTAACCTCCACACGTGAGGGTGTGGGCGAATTATCATGGTGCACAGTAAAGATTATCTCATTTCTTTTAAGTATCTCGTCGCGCCGATTCTTCAAAACCTTAATCTTCAAATGGCTCCGCTCCATGAGCCTTACTTTAAATTAAAACTCCTAATTTAGTTTTCTGGTTTCCGCCTCATCCTATTCAATATCTCAAGCATTTTTCTCTTCGACCCTTCATCAACTTTGATCACAACTATCCCTTCTTCTGGCTGACCATAAATGACAAGCGAATTCTCTGGTGCTAAGAGAACGGCAACAATTGTTAGGAGATCCTCTTCCCCATCAACTAAAATTTCAACTAATCCATCGCTATTCATGGCGTCGCCAATAACCCGCCAAGCATCCCTAGCTATTGTGCCAGCGGGATTGATGAGGGGGAGAACTTTATCTGCTTTAGAGTATAGAGGCTCTATTGGTTTGCGCATGGACTTGTTGTCCACTATAAAAATATCTATTTTAAGCCCGTTTTCAAGCATATTCCTTGAAACTATGTCTCCAACAGAAATAACCTTCTTCGGTTTAACCGAGCTTATAATATTCCTTAATCTGCTCATGGTGACATCTGCTGGACCACGAATCAGAAGCCCGAGGGGACTTTTCAATTCAATTCTAAGTTCCTGCGGAAGGAGTAATGTGTCCATTTTCACCTCACTTTAATAGCATAGTAACCTTTCTTCTCAATTTTCATTAATTTAGCTACAGCGGATCTCTCCGGGTCAAATATTATTACTATTCCACTAAAATCTTCGCTTAGGTCCGTTGACCTGCAATTCGGACAAATCTTCTCTTCAGTTATATAATGGCATCTTCTACATGCCCTCTCAACCATTTCCAAACACCACTAAGATTTTGCTTCCTTCTCCTTGCCCCTTTCCTCGCTCTTCATCTTCTCTAAATCTTCGTTAATCCACTCAATCTTGCCTAGAAACGGCTGCCGAGCCGTAACACCAATCTTGCCGAACCCGGCTCCCTTACCTATTGACACGGCCGTTATCCTTACCCTAACCCTGTCGCCAACGGTTATCTTTCGCTTAGTCTCCTTACCCATTAAAACTCCCTGCTTCTCATCATAAGTTATGAAGTCATCCATAATTTGGGAAATATGAAGTAGAGCGTCAACAGGACCAATTCTTACAAATGCTCCAAAGTCCGCAACCTCAACGACTTCTCCCTCCACTATTTCTTGGACTTTAGGTAGGAAGGTTAGGAGTGAAAATGTCACCTTATGATGGGTTGCAGCGTCACCGGGAATTATTTTTCCAATTGGTGAAACCTTAACATCTATAACCGCTATAAGGTATCCTAGCTCTTCGTCAATTGTGCCAACATACTTCATTTTAAGCTGCTCTAACGCAACCTTCTCAAGTGGTTCATTAAACTTTTCAGGTGGTATGCGGACAGTATCCTCAGCAACGACCAGATTAAACGTAGTGCTCACTTCCTTTCTCGCTAATGAATCAAATTATATTCAAGCATGCTATATAGAGGAAGTTTAAAAACTTTTTGAGAGAACTTTATGCTTGTCATGAGTGGGTGCATTAAGCTCCTAAAAAGATAAATAGGGGATGTGGCCATGAAAGAACCTTCTACTCGAATCTTCTGTCCACGACATCTAATGCCTCTGGTCCAGTTCCTATGAGCGTTACGGGAACTTTTATCTCATGCTCTATTCTTCTAATAAACTCCTTTGCCTCGGCTGATAGGTCGCTAAAGGATCTCGCACCTTTACACTCTGGAAATAACACATCAATCTTTGTCACCGCAGCTTGCGTAGCACTATTAAGCATGACAGCCCTCTTAGCAAGGTCGAAATTGAATGGTGCCGCCCTTCTCCTTCTGCCGGTCACCGTTGCAACCTCAGCCCAACCTCTCCTCTCAGCCTCCTCCCAAGGTATCTCGCCAGGTAAGGGTCCGGCTCCAACCCTTGTAACAAATGCTTTAAAGACGACTATAACCTCATTAACCTTCTTAGGTCCAACCCCAACATCTGAGCATGCAGCCGAAGCAGTTACATCTTTAGATGTCACATAGGGGTATGTTCCATGCCACAGAGATAAAAATGTTCCTTGGGTACCTTCTATCAAAACATTCTCCCCACTATCGATTGCCGTGTTAACCTCAAGGGGCACATCCACTAAGAATCTTTGTAGTTCAGGTATGTCCCTAGCGATCTTAGCTCTCCTTAGCACTCTGTCAGCGTTACAGGGGCCCGTTCCAGTTCCAGTGGTTCCTATCTCAGATGCCAGATGCCCGCCTCTATCAGCCTCTATATGTTTAGGCTCAATTATTGCGCACTGTGGGTCGAGACCCACCCTGCCCTCAACATTAGTTTGCTTAACCTCCTCTAGGAAAATGTTTGGGTCAATTAGTACACCCGGCCCTATCAGCAAACGGCACTTCTCATATACGAAGGCGCTTGGAAGCATGCGGAGCCTATAAACCTTTCCGCCATAAACTACAGTATGTCCAGCATTTGGGCCAACCCCAGCCCTAGCGGCGACACTTATCTTATCCTTAAGCGCTAAATACGATATAATTTTGCCCTTTCCAGTATCGCCAAAAAAGCCGCAAACAACAACAGTACATGGCATAATATTAGGCCTCCAAGATTACCACAGAGATAAAGCGATTTGGAGAATTTAACTCTTTTCAATCGTAATCCTTTATATACTTATAGACACGATATTATCTTATGCGCATAATCCAAATAATTCCAGTAACAGGGTTACCTATAATTAAGAGCGGAGACGATTTAGGCCTGCTGATATGTGAAGCTGCTGCTAGGCAGGGAACACCTATCGAAGATGGCGACATAGTTGTTGTAACCCATGTAGTCGTCTCAAGGGCCGAGGGCAGAGTTGTGTGCCTCGATGATATCATCCCCTCAGAGTTTGCTAAAACAATAGCTAAGGAATTCAATAGGGATCCGGCTTTAGTTGAAGTCGTCTTAAGAGAATCTAAATCTATTGTCCGAATGGGTGACGGGCACATAATTTCTGAAACAAAGCACGGTTTTATATGCGCAAACGCCGGCGTAGATAAATCTAATGTTCCGGGAGAAAGGAATGTGGCATTACTGCCGGAAGATCCAGATCTATCTGCCAGAAGAATTAGGCAGAGGATTAGGGAGGTCTCAGGGAAAGATGTCGCAGTTCTGATATCCGATACTCATGGTAGGCCGCTACGTAATGGCGAAATAAATGTAGCGATCGGTGTGTCTGGAATTAAGCCAATCAGAGATAGAAGGGGTGAAAAGGATTTATTCGGGTATACTCTTAAGGTTAAACAGACGGCCATAGCGGATGAACTATCTTCCGCAGCCGAGCTTGTAATAGGGCAGGCTGATGAGGGCATACCCGTAGCCATAATTAGGGGCTATCCATATGAAAAGTCTGAAGATGCAACTGCGCGAGAGCTGATAAGATTGAGAGAAAAGGATCTATTCATCTGAAAGGAAACTTCTATTCCTAATTATAGCTTCAGCCTTCCTTAAATCCAAGGGCGTATTAATGTTGAAGAAGGTCAGCATTTTTGGATCTATCTCTTGAATAACTATTGTCGATAGATAGCGGACACTTTTAAGCATAGATATCATTGACAGCATCCTTTTTTCGCCTCTTTCAAGAGCTTTTCTCGAAGCTTCGAATGCGGTTCTCGTCCTATAGACTGCGTGCAGCGGCTCTATATAGTCATTTGGCCATCTTGGGATGGCTGCATCAACATTAATCGCCACGTCGAACAAAAGGTCTATAACCTCCCTTGAGATAAATGGTGTGTCGCATGGCAGCACGACAGAGTACTCGCTGTGGGCGTTCATGAATCCCGTCATAGCTCCAGTAAGCGGGCATTCTGGAAGATTTTCAGGATCGATAAATATTTTAGATTTATTGGAGATTACCTGCGAGTACAAAGATAACTGATTTTCTGATCTCACGCAAACAATAGTCTCATCCACAATATCCTGAATCCTTTCGAGAACATGAAGTACTAATGGCTTATTAGCTAACTTAACCAGCCCCTTATCAGACCCAAATCTACGAGAACCCCCACCAGCAAGTATTATTGCTGCCCTATCCAATGATATTCCTCTATTTCACTCTTGAAATAACATACTTAATAATCTCCTCTGCTATATTAACACTTGTCACTTCTTGTAGTCCCCTCCAACCGGGCTGGCTATTAACCTCAACTATGAGCGGCCCCCTTTCGCTTTCCAATATGTCGACGCCGCTAAGTTCGCAGCCAACTGCCTTCGCAGCCTTTATCGCTAGATCCTCAATCTCTCTTGTTGGCTTATAGGGTGCGGGTTTAGCTCCCAAACTTATATTAGTTTTCCATAGATCTGATATGCGGAGCATGGCGGATAGAACCCTTTCACCTAAAACAAGCACTCTTAAATCATAGTTCTTGTGGGGAACATACTCCTGAACATATATGACTTGGTGATGGAACTCAAGCGCCCTGAATATTCTATCCGCAACATCAGGATCCGATACCCTCGTCGACCCTATTCCACGTGAGCCAAATATCGGCTTAATAACAACATCCCCTCCAAGATCATGAAAAGCCTTAAGAGCCTCTCTAGCGTTCTCCGCGATGACCGTTTTAGGCACAGGAAGACCAGCCTCCTCAAGAAGGGATAGAGCATAATATTTGTCAACTGAGCGTTCGATTGCATGTGGAGGGTTCAGTATGTAAAGACCCAGCCTCTTAAGCCTATGTAAGAGATCCATTCGAAATATTATTTCTTCGAGTGAGCCGCGTCCAATGGGACGGACTATTATGGCTTTAAGATCCCTCAAAACGTCAATATCGCCGACAGATATCTCTGGCTTAAACCCAACCCTCGCCACCAGCCTAGAAAAGCTGAAACAGACTGGTTGAAATCCACACTTAATCGCAGCGCTCTTTAGCTGCATTGAGCACCAGGAACTTTCATTTCTAGTTAAAATCCCTATCTTCCTCATAGTCTCTCTTAAACTATTTTATGGTTTTTATCCTTAATTTGCCTAGCTCCAATTTCATCGGACTAAAATTATTTAAGATAGCCAACTCGTTATTGTGTTTTATGATGGCATTGAGAAAACCATCTTTATCGTTTAGAGAGAATTATTTGAGGAGCGTTGAATTTAAGAACCCGGAGTATGTGCCATGCCGAATATTTGTCACACCACTCGTTTGGCTTATGTATGAGAAGGAGCTTGAAAAGCTACGTAAGAGATATGAGCTTATTCTTTGTCCTCCCACAATCTCTTCCTACTTGATGGAGGCAATGAAGCGTAGAAAACCCTACGATGCTGCAAAGATCTTTATTCCAAGGGCGAATCGCACTCTCATAGACCCCTTCGGATGCATATGGAGTTTTAATATAGAGAGTTATCAGGGTCAGGTTATAGGACATCCGCTTGAAAAATGGGAAAATTTAAAGGACTATAGTTTCCCAGATCCTGACGAAGGTTTACCTGCCGAGGGTTCGGATAAAGTTATTCCTTGGAGCAGAATCTCTGAGGATATTGAGAAGATGAAGGCGGAGGGCAGTTTAGTAAGAGTATCGTTGATGCACGGTCTATTCTTTCAAAGACTATACTATCTACGTGGCTTCACAAATTTAATGAGGGATTTTATACAACGCCCACCACAGCTATATGATTTAATTGAGAGTTTAACCGAGTACATTCTGGAACTAGTTAATAGGCTGTTAAAATGCGGCCGAATAGATGTGGTATATATTGGGGATGATTTGGGAACGCAAACAAGGATGCCCATAAGCCCAAGCATATTTAGAGAATTCATTTACCCAAGCTACCGCAAAATCTTTGGGCGAATAAGGGAAAGCGGGGTTCATGTCTATTTCCACTCGGACGGTCATATAATTGAAGTTGTAGACCAAATAATTGATGCAGGGGTCAGCATATTAAATCTTCAGGATAAAGTAAACGGCTTAGAGAACATAAAATCTTTATGCAAAGGTAAAGTATGCATCGATGTAGATGTTGACAGACAGCATCTCGTGCCATTTGGGAAGCCTGAGGAGATTAAACTTCACATTAAGAGGATTATCGAGGAGCTATCCCTAAAGAAGGGGGGATTAATGATCGAAGCTGAGGTCCATCCGCCAACACCGCCAGCCAACATAAAGGCTCTCGCCGAATCAATGGAGGAAAATATGTGGTTATAATTTTGCGGTCCGAGCTTAACATTCTCTTAGCTAAAAACTAGAACTCCCTTAATGTAGTCTAGTGGCTTTCTCGAAGCTAATTCAAAGGCTTCCTGAGCCTTCGTATATGGAAAGATGTGGGTTATTAGAGGTCTCTGGTCAACAACTCCCCTCTTAAGAAGGTTCACAGCATCAAAGAAGTCCTTGTTGAAGTTATTTGAGAATGATGGGGAAGTATTCAGAATTGTTAACCCTTTTACATGCCATTCTTCAGTTGGAACTTTCTCATCGACCACATGCCTCCCGAAAATTACAAGCCTCCCGCCTCTCCGGACAATTTCTGTCGCTAAATAGATTGTTCCGGGAGCGCCTGATGCCTCAATGACTATGTCAGCTTCTCCACCCAATATCTTGCGTGTCTCCTTTGCTACATCACTCTTCAACGGGTTAAGTGTGTATCTAGCCCCAAATCTCCTAGCTAAATCTAGACATTTATCCCTGATATCAATTGCAATAAGCTCGCCCACAATATCTTTTGGAATAAGCTGAATTAATAACAGACCCATGTAACCGCAGCCTATAATACAGACTTTATCTCCTATTTGAATGTTAGATCCCTTTATTCCTGTTACGGCGCATGCCAGTGGCTCAGAGATCCAATAGATGAGATCTCTTTCGGGAACTTCTTCAGGTATTTTTGCAACATTCCATTTATTCGTCTTATAGTATTCTGCGAATGCTGGCCCGCCAAGCGTTGTAACCCTATCTCCAGGCCCGACTTCTTTAACTCCATCACCCACTTGGACGACGATTCCTACGCCCTCATGCCCCATAATCTTTCCTCCAGGAAGCTTCCCTTGAAAGACGTAAACTTCACCCATGCAAATGCCGCAGGCTTTAGTCTTAACTAAAACTTCATCTCTCCCAGGTTTAGGTACGTCTGTCTCAACTATTCTGGCATTATTCTCCTCTAAAAGTATACCTCTCATCTTCACCATAATATTCCCACAGGAAATCCTTAAAGGATATGTGGCTTTAATTTTTTGTTTATTTATAGGTGATTTTAGTTGGAGGTCTACGTTGGAACTTCGGGATGGATGTATGACTGGAATACTGGAGGAAGCTTAGACTGGTATGTTAGGAATTCTGGCTTAAATGCTATTGAGCTAAATGCCAGCTTTTACAGGTTCCCTATGCCAAGCGCTATAAAGTCTTGGAGAGTCAAAGGCGAAAGTTTGAGATGGACTGTTAAAGTCAATAGATTGGTAACACATGTATTCAAGTTTAATGAGAGAGGATTTGAAGCATGGCAAAGGTTTAGAGAATTATTTAAGCCAATGGAGCATCTAATAGATTTTTATCTCTTCCAGCTTCCACCTTCAATTAAAGCATCATACTCCCAGAAAATAGAGAACTTTTTCATTAAAGCAGAAATTGGGCAGAAGTTTGCCTTAGAAGCAAGAAACCTTTCATGGTTCAATGAGGATGTTGTTAAATGGGCTTCAAGGTTAGGCATAACTTTAGTTAGCGTTGATTCTCCAGAGCTTCCACGCGATATCTTTAATGTAAATGGCATAGTGTATTTGAGGATGCATGGAAGATTGGCATGGTATTCTCATAATTATGCAGATGAGGAGCTTGAGGATGTTAAAGAAAAGGTGCTAAGCGCCAGTCCTAAAAAGGTTTACATATTCTTTAATAATGACACAAACATGCTGAATAACGCCCAAAGGATGCTTAGAAAATTTATGTTTCTGGATGCTTAAGGCTTCTACTCAACCCTCTTTATTTCAGCCTCTAAATAATTTGTGTGTGCTTCGATTATTCTAACATTTACAAACCTTCCAAGTAGGTTCATCCGAGTTTTAATGACTATCGGCTTATATGCGTAATTTCTTCCAATCCATGAATCGCCAAAACCTCTCTCATCCACAAGCACCTCGCCCTCCCACCCCAGCCACATTCTATTTCGCTTTAGGGAAATATTGTTTGCCACTTCAGTCATCACACGGCTTCTATAAGCTATTTCCTTACTATCGACTTGCTTCATTGAAGCAGCCGGCGTCCTCGGTCTCGGAAAGAACTTAGATATGTTGATAACGTCCGGCTCAACTTCCCTTACTAAGTTTAAAGTCTTTTCAAATGCTTCTCTACTCTCTCCAGGAAAACCACATATTACATCTGTTGCAACAGTGATCTCTGGGATCTCGTCCCTGAAAGTTTTAACTATAGCCTTAAATTCTTCAACCGTATATTTTCGGTTCATCATCTTTAAGACTCCATCATCTCCGCTCTGAACTGGTATATGAAGAAACTTGAATATCCGCCCGTCTTTATATACGGCTATTAGGTCGGGTAGCATTTTTATAGCATGATTTGGATTCATCATACCAACCCTTATGAAGAATTTACCGCTAATGGAGCAGCAATCCTTAAGCAGCTCCACGAGATTCGTACCAATATCTAATCCATAGGCTCCATTATCCTGAGATGTCAGCCATATCTCTCTAACGCCCTCAGAGATAGCTTTCCTAAACCTTTCAATTATAAGATCCTTTGGATATGAGAAGAGCGATCCACGTGCAAACCTTACACAACAGAATGAACATGCTCCCAGACATCCTTCAGCTATTGGGATTATTTCAATTGCCCGGTTAACTCTCATCTTCGGATGCTTAAGCTTGATGGGCGGCTTCTCTGAGAAAAAAATTTTCTTCCGCTCATTCCTCTCCGCTGCCTCTAGCGCCAAACCAATCTTATCGACGCTGTATGGATCTAGTATTGCTGAAATATTTGGAGAAGCCCTCATTACAGCGTCAAGGTTTATTTTAGGTAGACAACCAGCTACTATGATAGGCTTATTTAATCTGCTTAGCGCTCGTAACCTATTTAGTATGCGGTCTTCAGTGGGCTTCTTGACTCCGCATGTATTCACTAAAATTATGTTAGCTTCTTCAGGTTTACTGATCACGCCATAGCCTAAGCGAAGAATGTCCGCAAGCATTATTTCAAGATCAGCCTTATTAGCTGCACAACCATAATTCTCGACATAAACGGTCTTCCCTAAACTAAAACCACTATCCTCAATACTCAATATATTAAATGTCTCCACCTCGCCATACATGGGTAGATCAAGTTAAAAACTAAAATCATCCTAAATAAATTTGCATCTCATTGAAGGTTCTTTATGGAGGAATCTAAATATTAATTTCTGGCACAACTAATTATTTATGGTGAAGCCCGTGACCAAGTGCCGCTTCTGGCTATTAGATGTAAATTATGAAGTGAAAGATCATCAGCCTGAGATCTGGCTTTGGGGTATTGACGAGCAAGGAAGAAGGATCTTAGTAATAGATAGAGGGTTTCCAGCATATTTTTACGTTTTGCCTGAATCTGGCGAAGATGTTGTAAGAGTAGCTGAGCGAATAAAGGCGGCTAAGACAATTCTACCATTTTTCCTCAACCTCGAAGTTGTTGATCGCCGGTTTTTCGGGAAGCCTATCAAAGCCATAAGAGTTTATTTTCAAGATCCAGAATTGATTCCAGAATATGTAAAAAATATTTCCAAGATTAAGGGTGTTGAGAGCTGCCTAGAGGATGATATAAGGTATTCAATGCGCTACCTTATAGACAATGAGATTGTTCCCTGCGGCTGGCATGAAGTTGAGGCAGAGGAGATCCCTAATACTATGGGCATTCAGGTTGAGAAAATCTTTTTAGCAGCGTCCAGACCCAAGCATCTTCCAGAGATAATAAAGACGCCTGATTTAAGGATAATGAGTTTCTCAATAGTATCCTATAGTAAGAAGGGTTCTCCGAAGCCTGAAAAGAACCCAGTAATAATAATTTCTATAGCGACGAATACTGGTGAAGAGAAGCAGTTTGTTGCCGAATCATCAAATGATGATAGTGGGATAATTGGCGATTTCATTAAATATGTGAGGGATTTTGACCCAGACATAATTGTTGGTTTTGAAAGCAATCGGAAGGATATACCATATCTAATAGCTAGGGCGAAAAAGAACGGTTTAACCCTAAAGATAGATAGGGCTAATACCGAGCCGCATACGAGCACTTATGGTCACATGTCTATAACCGGTAGAGCAAATGTAGATATATTTGATTATGTAGACGAGTTCCCGGAGGTTAAGGTGAAGACTTTAGAAAATATATCTGATTATCTAGGCGTCATGAGGATTAGCGAAAGAACTGTGATCGAGGATTTCGAAGTCGCCCAATACTGGGAAGATGAGAATAAAAGGCCGCTACTCTTAAAGTTTTCGATGGAAAATGCCAAATGCCTAATGGGGATAATGGAACGCATAATTGACTTCGCCATTCAGCTCTCAAGTCTCGTTGGCCTACCCCTAGATCACGTTGGCACTGCAGCGGTAGGCTTTAGGGTGGAATGGTTCTTGATACGTCACGCTTATCATATAGGCGAATTGATTCCGAAGAGGGTTGAAAGACCATATATTCCCTATGCTGGCGCAATAGTTCTAGAGCCTAAACCCGGAATCCATGAGAATATTGCAGTCTTAGATTTTAAGTCTATGTATCCTAGTATAATGATAGCTTTTAACGTTTCGCCCGACACTTACGTGTCTCCCGGAGAACCCGAACCACCCGCAGGGGTTTATGTGGCACCGGAAGTTAACCATAAATTTAGAAAAGAGCCACATGGCTTCTATCGCGAAGTTCTATTGAAACTTATTGAGGCTAGGGATCAGATTAGAGAAGACCTTAAGAAAATCAATCCGAAGAGTCCTGAGTATAAGATACTTGATGCAAGACAAAAGGCAATTAAAGTGATCGCAAACGCAACCTATGGTTATGCTGGCTGGATAGGTGCAAGATGGTATCTTAAGCCAGTTGCCGAGGCGGTCACAGCCTGGGGCAGACACACCATTATGAGTACAATAAAGATGGCAAAGAGCCTTGGACTGGATGTAGTCTATGGCGACACTGATAGCATATTTGTGAAAAATGATCTTGAGAAGATTGATAAATTATCTAAGATGGTTCAGGAGAATCTAGGCTTAGAAATTAAGCCCGATAAAATATATGTACGCATACTCTTTACTGAGGCAAAGAAACGCTACTGTGGACTAATGCCAGACGGTAGGCTCGATATGGTTGGTTTGGAGGTTGTTAGAGGGGATTGGGCTAATGTTGCCAAAGAGATACAAGAGAAGGTTCTGGAAATAATATTGAAGGAGCAGTCAATCAAGAGGGCTACGGAATATGTGCGCAACTACATAACGAGTTTGAGGGAGAAGAAGATTCCATTTAAAGATTTGATAATATGGAAGACTTTAACAAAGCCTATTGATGAGTATGAAGTCAAAACCCCGCATGTTGAGGCAGCTAAACTGCTCCTGAAAGAGGGCTGGACGCTGGATGTCGGTGATAAAGTTGGCTTCGTTATAACGCTAGGCTCGGGTAAACTTTATGAGCGGGCCAAGCCATATATCTTGGCTTCATACGACGACATCGACATCGAATACTATGTAACCAACCAAGTTATTCCGGCGGCGCTAAGAATATTGGCGCTCTTTAACGTTAAGGAAAGCGATTTATTGCCATCGAAAGCATTTAAATCACAGACTCTCTTCGATTTTCTGGGAAAAAGTAGAGCATAGAAAACGCAACATTATCAGTCAAGTATATCGTCAAAGGTAAGTAGATTTACGCCCAGAGGCTGCTTAACGATCTCAGAGATACGCGCTGCTATGAGATATTTAATATTCTTGTCGCTTGCTATGTCAACAAGTCTTTGAGTTATTATCCCATCGAAAACTACCGTATTAACTCCCTCAATCTCCTTTAGTTTATCGGCGAGCTCGCTTACTGGGAGCCGCCCTATCTGCTCCATTTTCTCATTAAATAGCACGGCCTCAAAAGTTCCTCTTAAACTCTCAGCGACTTCAACAATCTCTTTAGGTACTAGCACCTTTTTTCTCTTCTTCCTCCGCTCAATTATCTCCCCAACAGGAACTTTATTCTGTAGGGCTACCTCAATCTCCCTTGCAGTTAAATCCTCAACCTCCTTACCCTTAGGAGCCCTGGCCACATACTTTATATTTGCAACCTGCAGCAATTCTTTGAGGATTAAGTCGCCACCATGATCTCCATCGAGAAAGGCTGTTGCTTCCTTCTCCCTAGTTAACTTAATGATTGTTTCCGGTATCTTCACACCCTCTAAGGCTATAACGTTGTATATTCCATGCTTCACAAGATTTATTACATCAGCTCTCCCCTCAACAATTATTATTTCCTTAGCTGAGTCGACTTCCGGGCCAGCTGGAAGCTTTTCAGGCCCATATTCTCTTATCTTCGGAGCCCTTAGTATTTCCGCAACCTCTCGAAATATTTCTTCTGTCTCAGGCACCATCTCCAGACTCCATTTATGCAGTATCTCTTTTGCTCTCTCAATTATTGCTTTACGCTTAGTTTCTCTAACATCTTCAATTCTTTCTAATAAGATATGGGCCGCGAATGGCCCAACCCTATCTATGCTCTCGATGCTCGCAGCGATGATAGCCGTTGAAACCTTATCTAGGCTTGTGGGTATGATTATTGTTCCCATTGTTTTATTATCCTTTTGAGACGTGATTTCCACCTCTATCCTACCGATCCTTCCACTCTTCTGAAGTTCTCTTAAGTCGAGTTCAGCTCCAAAAAGCCCCTCGGTCTGCCCGAAGACTGCGCCGATAACATCAGGTTTCTCAACTAACCCATCAACCTCAAATTTAGCACGAATCACATATTTTATTGCAGGTAATGAGGAAGTCATAACATTCAACCTCAAATCTACACAAATATTTTAGAGTCAAGTTGCTTAATTTAGCTTTGGCTCACCACTTAACAGTCAATTACTAAGAATATTATTGTTTCAAACATATATTCTTAGCTTTGCTTTAATCTTAAAAATTTTAAGCTTAATTCAAGAGGTTAATAGTCTCATTGCCTTCAACTTTCCTCTTCAATGTCCTAATATATGCGGCTAAACCCTCAATGTCTTTAACATCGTTGTTGAGTATGCTATAAATTTCCTTCCAAAAACTTATATCCACCTTGATTCTCGCCGCCTCAAGGGATTCTACTAGACGTTTGGTGAGCTCCTTACCCCGCCTATCAAAATCCATAAGTAGTATGATCTCTTTGCTTCCAGTGGAAATTATCTCATCTATAATGTCTGGAACGCTCTTACCAGACGATTTTACGGCTACGATATTACACGCAATTCCCATATCTCTGAGGGCCTTTATATCCTTTTCACCCTCAACGACAAGCAGCGCATCTACGGAGATCTCGCTCTTCAGCCTCTCAATCACGTAGCTAATTTTCTCAAGCTTTCGCTCAAGACCCAATCTTCATCTCTCCTTTAAGAGGCGGTGTAGGGCTAATTAACATCTGCCTTAATTATCCTAACTATAACTATTGGTTTATGCTTGATGCTTTTAAGCATATCCCAAGTAACTCCAGTCAACTCAACGTTAAACTTTTCAACCATGTCCCATACGGTGCGGCCAGCTCCAAATTTCCTTTTACCCTCAGCAACCCTAGCTATCTCTAATGCTAAATTTACATCCATCTTAGCACCAGCCAAAGCTATCGGGGTTGGTCTCCGCTTAAGCCTTAAAGATCTACCAATAATATAAGATATGAAGCCAAGGAAACTATAGATTCCCCCCATAGGTCTTAATCTATGGGTAAAGTGAAAGTTTCCTAGGGAATATGTTTTATCACTATCAATTATCATAACAACTAGCTTTTTTCCTAGCTTTTTTCTCAGGTATTCTCGAATTTCCTCCGCTATCTTCTGCGGATTAGGCAGAGGTAGACTGACGTAGGCGTAGGGAAGGTTGCTGCCATCGATCCCACCTTCAGATCCCCACATTAAGGCATGTAGGAAGCCAGCGTATCTCAATGCGGTCTCCTTATGGGCAGCTCCCTCCCTCAATGGATAATTTCTCAGTCGCTTTATATTCGCCTCCCTCATATGGCATAACGTCCCGAGAAAGTAGCCCCAGACAATCCTCATCCAAAAGCGGGCTAAAAAACACGCAAGAAGACTGGGTTTAACTTTACTTTCGTCAATTATAAGGCTCTTAGCTATCGAGATCGCCTTTTCAGAAACTACAATTATATCGCCGTCCTTAACCTTTCCTTTAATAGCAGCCGCTATCTTCTCCAGATAATCATCCCCCGGCATCCAGTAATCCGTCTCGATAGCTTCGGCAGCAAACTTTGCTACTTTTCTTATGGCTCTGCGGCATCCCTCCCCTCTCATTACAGAGACCACAAAAATTAAGATTAAGTTGCGACATAAATAACTTTGAAAGAAATCATAATTTAATATTATTTCCGGAAAAAGATAGAGATGATCATTGGGTTAGAGAAGAGTCATATAAGAGCCTCTATTGAATCTTATCTAAGGAAGGAGATTCTTAACCCCTTCGCTATCCTACTCTATGGTCCACATGCGGGCGGGTATGCTGATGAAGAAGTGGCAATTAATGCTCTTTCAATAGTAGAGTCAAGTAAACCTATCCTAAAATATTATGTTAAGCGCTTCAATTCCATTAGAGTTCGCCTTCTAATAGCTGATAAGCAAACATTCGAAGGAGACGTAGAAAAAGAGCAGTTGGGCGGCATGCTCGCTGAGATTTTAGTAACACCCTATGAGCCGCTCTTAAATGAGAGTTACTTATGGGAGAAGGAGGTTGAGGTTAAAAAGAGAATCATTAATAATATTCTGAGAAACCTTATTCTGAGTTTTCCAGAGATGTCAAGAGTCTTTATTATTAAACCCGAATACTTTATGTTTGAGGCAATAAAAGAAAGGGCATTACTATTTCCATTAATAGTTTATAAGTTCCTTAATATATGTGGAAGAGAAGCGAGGGAAAGGAATTACTCTTTAATGATGCGCGGGTTTACAGAGGCTCTGAAAAGGCTCTTACATGAAGGAAAAATTAATGTTTTTGACGGCTTTTTTAGAATCTCCGAGGAGTACATTAATTCCGTACTGAAAGAGAGGATTGACTGGCATCTTAAGAAATTATTTAAAAGTGCACGGATAAGGATTATTCGCCATCTTATAAAAGTTCTTCCAGCAATTATAAATCCGCTTTTAGATGAATACAGAATCTACAGAAAGCATATAACTAGATATGAGGGAGAAAGAAGGGCAGTGTTAAAGCTTGAGAACCCAAGAAAATACATTTTTATACCAACATCCCTTGGAATGATTCCTTTCACGGAAAAAACGTCAATAGATGAATTCCTCAAAAAATACATGTCTCAAAAATATATTTTAAAGCACGAGGTTAAAAGGTTAGGAGGGGTTCTTAATAGCGTATATCTCCTGAAGATTTTTGATGGTGAGAGGGAAGAAAAAATCGTTGTCAAAATATTTAAGGATTGGTATGGATGGAAATGGTTTCCGCTAGCATTATGGACTCTAGGGACAAAAGACTTCACCATCCTGGGAAGGAGCCGGCTTGAGAAAGAATACGCCATAAATACATTTTTGATGGAAAATGGAGTAAATGTTCCGAGAATAATTTACGTAGCCCCAGAAGAGAAGATACTTTTTCAAGAGTTTATAGAGGGGAACAGCTTATCTAGAATAATTAGGGCTCTGCTTAAGGATGAAGAAGATTCTGAAAGAAGATCCAAGCTAATCAAAATCGTTAAACAGGTTGGTGAAGAAATAGCAAAGGTCCATGGTCTAGGCGTATCAATAGGCGACTGTAAACCAGAGAACATGATATTATCTCCTGATGGAAGAATATTCTTTGTCGATCTTGAGCAAGCTGAGAGGGGCGGCGATCAATCTTGGGATATAGCCGAATTCCTGTACTATCTTGGGCATTACGCTTCATTTTCAGGCTCTCAATGCGTTAAGGAAGCAGTAGGAGAATTTATACGTGGATATCTTGAAGCTAACGGAAGAATAGAGACTATAAGGAGGGCGCTTTCGCCCCGCTACTTAAAAGTTTTTGGAATACTTTTACCCCCACATTTAATCCTCACGATTTCTAATGCTTGTAAAAGGATAATAGAATCCAGGGGAGTCACCTAAACTAAACCAATAAATGTAAGACTATTAAAATCTATGTAGGTGAGTTATAGGTTGGGGTAACTATAACTTTCTATGGCGGAGTAAATGAGGTTGGCGGAAATAAGATTCTTATATCTGATGGAGACACAAAAGTTTTATTTGACTTTGGGGCTTCGTTCACATTAAGAGAAAAATTTTACTCAACACCTTTCCTTATGCCTAAAAGTGGCATGGATCTGGTCAAGCTCGGCATACTGCCGAATTTAAAAGGAGTGTATTCCTTTGATGAATCGGATACAAGTATAGACGCCGTATTTCTTTCACACTCACATATGGATCACGCTGCCCATATATCTTTTCTAAAGAGGAATATACCAGTATACTGCGGCGAGACGACGGCTACAATACTCAACGCGCTAAACGATGTGCGCCCAACCAGCGTAGAATTTAACCTTAATGGTATCAAATTCAGAACTTTCCGTACCAATAATAGAATTAGAGTTAGTTCAATGGAAGTTATTCCGATTCATGTCGACCACTCAGTTCCCGGTTCTTACGGCTTCATAATCCACACATCCTCAGGAACAATAGTTTATACCGGAGATTTTAGGTGGCATGGTTCAAAGCCTGAGCTTACCGAAGATTTTGTGCTAGCTTCAGCAAATGAGGAAGCTGATGCTCTCATATGCGAGAGCACAAATATGACTGAGGTTGAGGTCTCCTCAGAGAGTGAGGTCATGTCTAAGATTAATAGCTTGGTTAGCAATACTTCTAGCCTTGTCCTAACGGAGTTCGCATGTGCAGACATCGATAGGTTAAGATCCTTCCATGAAGTCTCCTTAAAGAATAATAGATTGCTTGTGATATCGCCGAGACAGGCTTACCTACTATATAAGCTTGAAGCCGATGCACATTTAAATGTTCCAAAAATTACAGATGGATCTATTCTAATATTTCAGAAGGAGAAGAAGAGGTACTTCCGTTGGGAGCAAGAAGTTATGGATTTAGGTGAGCCAATAGGTCCGAATGAAATTTCCAGGATTCAGAATAAAATTATATTATATTTATCGTTTTTTGATCTAAGCTGGCTGGTCGATATAGATCCCTCACCTGGGAGCTGTTATATCTTGTCGGCATCCGAGCCATTCAATGAGGAGATGGAGATAGACTTTGATAGGCTGTTAAATTGGCTCGAATACTATGGTTTACCCCAGTATCACATACATGTCTCCGGGCACATAATACCAGTCCATCTCAGAAGGGTTCTGGAAATAATCAAGCCAAAGAAAGTCTTTCCAATTCATGGAACGCACGTGAGGCTCCTCAAAAGATATGTGGGAGACCTGCACAGTAAGATAATCGAGCCTGAAATAGGAAGAGAGTACAACATTTAGGTTCCCCAAATCCTCTACGAGAGATTATTTATTAAAACTAAGGTTAATAAAGATTTTTAAGCAAGTTTACCTTTCTTTCTTTTAAGGTGCTGGATATGAGTAGCGAAGAGATACTAAATAAAATTAGGGATGCTATTGTAAACTTGGACATTGATAATATTCAGAGGCTCTGTATGGAGGCTATTGAGGCAGGTATACCTGCATATGATGTTGTAATGAATGGCATGGCCAAGGGCATGGAGATCGTTGGCGAGAAATATGAGAGAAACGAGTATTTTCTAGCCGAACTCATAATGGCTGGTGAGGTTATGAAGGAAGGCATGAAAGTCTTAGAACCGCATCTGAAGAGCGGTGAAATAAGGAAAATTGGCAAGGTAGTTATTGGGACCGTTAGAGGAGATTTACACGACATTGGTAAGAACATCGTTGCCACACTATTAACTGCTGCTGGCTTCGAGGTCGTGGACTTAGGGGTCGATGTTCCACCCGAAAAGTTTGTTGAAGCCGTTAAAGAACATAATCCAGACATAGTTGGAATGTCAGCTTTATTAACAACAACAATGATTGAGATGGAAAATGTAATTAAGGCGCTTAGAGATGCTGGGTTAAGGGATAAAGTGCGGATAATTATTGGGGGAGCACCAATAACAAGGGAATTTGCGGAGAGAATTGGTGCTGATGCTGCAGCAAGGGATGCTGTTGAAGGCGTAAATATATGTAAATCATGGGTTTCAGCAAAGTGATTCCATATGGGGGATGAGTTGAAGCCAAGGGACAGAATTAAACTGATTTTACAGCATCGAGAGGCGGACCGCATTCCCATCCATGATAGCCCTTGGGGGGCAACTATAGATCGTTGGAGGGCTGAGGGATTACCTTCTGGAGTTTCACCCGCTGACTATTTTGGTTATGAGATCGCAGTTTTTAGCGCTGATACCAGTCCACGCTTTCCTCCCGAAGTCCTATATGAGAATGAAGAGTATATAGTGGAGAGAAATTCTTTTGGCGGAATTAGGAAGAACCACAGAGACTACTCTACAACGCCAATGATTATAGATTATCCATGCAAAAGTAGAGAGGATTGGGAGAAGATTAAGCCTAGACTTAAGGCTGACGACTATAGAGTCGACTGGGTGACTGGATTATTATCTTTCCACCGCGAGTATAGTCGCGGGCGCTTCATAATGTATGGGGCTGCCGTAGGCTACGATAAAATACAGAATTATGTTGCCTCAGAGAGGTTATTGAAGGCTATTATTAGAGAGCCGGATTGGGTTATTGACATGTATTGGACTGATGCAAAACTAGTGATGGAGATGTGCGAGCGAATGATGAGGGGAGGCTTTAAGTTTGATGGAGCTTTTCTCTACTGTGACCTAGGGTACAGAGCGGGTCTTTTCTTTTCGCCTAAACACTTTGAGGAGCAGCTTCACCCAGTCTTCAAAGAACTATGCCGATTCTTTCATAGTTATGGCATGTACGTATTCTTGCATTGTTGTGGGCGGGTGAAAGATCTCATTCCATACTTCATTGAGGAAGGAATAGATTGTTTACAGCCCCTTGAGGTAAAGGCTGGAATGGATTTAGTAGAGCTAAAGGAGAAGTATGGCGACAAGATAACGCTAATGGGAGGCATAGATGTAAGGCTTATGGCCCTTGACGATCCAAGACCCATTGAAGAAGAGATAAAAAGAAAAATTCCAGTTGCAAAGGAGAATGGAGGATACATTTACCACTCAGACCACTCTATTCCAAAGAACGTCAGCTTCCAGAATTATAAGAGAGTTATAGAGCTTGTCAAAAAATACGGAAGATACGAGTAAAGCAATTCACCTACCCTTTAACCTTATAACACCGTTCTCCTAACGCAGCTTCTTCTATATTTTCTACTAACCTTTAACAATACATCAAAGTTCTCTACGCTCATCTCTAAAGGTATTCCGCCCTCAGAACCTAAAACAAATCCACCCCCAGGCGCTCCAATTCTTATCCTATCCATCAAGTGCTCCCTTAAGGCTTCGGTGCTCATAAAACCAATGTTTTTTGCTAAGCCTCCCAAGAAGCATATTTCGTCGCCATACTTCTCCTTCAAGTATTTAAGATCCATGTTATCGGTGGGCCCAACCGGGTTAAGCATATCCAATTTTGCTCTTATAAACAATGGGATCAGAGAATCTATTTTGCCATGGCTGTGCATATTGATAAAAGCGCCGTATTTATGGGCCAGATCTATGGCTTTTGCATGCCATGGAAATACTAGTTCCTCGTATAGTTTTGGGCTCATAAATGTTCCATGAGTATGACCTAGGTCATCAGGCCACTCTATCATTAAAGCACCTCTCTCAAGCAGATTCTTCTCTGCCTTTAAATTAAATTCGCCTATTTTAGCGATAAGCTTTCGGTAAAACTCTCTTTTAGTGTACATGTCCTTCAAGATTACGTCTAATGGTCCCCTTAGAAAATACCATACTCCTGAAAAGAAACCATTAATGCTGCATGAGGGGAAGAAACCCTTCTCAATCACATACTTTATAGATTTCTCGACGCCCTCATACCTTGATGGGTCTTCAGGGTCTGGTAGCTCTAGCTTATCCACATCATCTTCATTTTTTACAGGATAATCTATATACTGTCTAGCCCAAACGTTTCCAGCAGTTCCAATCCGCCATTTAGCTCCAGTTTCCCACTCAACGATTTCCCATTTATCTTCTGCTTTAATAACTTTCTTAACTCTAAATCCTGCGTTCGCTACTCCAACAATGAAGTTATCCATGTAATTGGCTATTTTTAATATTCTGTCAAGTCTCCCTACATCTGAGCTAGCAAGCCTCGCCTCCACTAATGGAATAAACTTGGCCCTAGACGCCTCGTTAGTGAAATCTAGGATTTGAGGCACAACTGGCGGCTCCTCATGAAGCAACGTTGATAAAACGCATTCAAATCTATTAATACCCATGATTTTCGCCCTCATAATAATGAGCTCATACATAATCTCAATTGATTTAGCATAAATCTTTAACTAATTTACACTTAAGTATGGTTAGGATAGGCTTATATATTGTTGATATCAATATTGATACGATACAATATCGTTGGGTTGAAATCAATGGCTGCGTCACCGATACTTAGAGTCTTCAGATACGTTATTAGAGAATGGAAAATACTCGTGCCCGCCATAGGCACCTCTTTTCTATCAACAATTTTAGCGATGATGATACCTTGGTATGTTAGGGAACTGTTGAACTCCGTAGTTTTGGGCGATGCTAGCAAGCTGCTTCCCTTATCTTTGGCTGTGATCATGCTGACTTTTTTGGAGGGTCTTTCAAGCTTCCTTGTTAGATATCTTTTTGAGACTGCGGCTCAGAAAACAACGTATAGGCTTAGACTGGACTTATACAATCACCTATATGAGCTTTCCTATGGTTTTTACGATAAAGTAGACATCGGCGAGATAATTGTTAGAGTGACAAATGACATGGATAATTTAAATCGGTTCATAAGCTTTGCATCCATGCCATTGATAAACGCTGTCTTCTCGTGTTCAATAGCCCTTTATATACTGCTGTCTCTCAATGTTGAACTAACGCTTACAGCGGTATCCCTGTTGCCGTTCATAGCACTAATAACGATATTATTCAATAAGAAAGTTTATCCAATACTTGAGGGTAGCTGGAAGGCAATGAGCCAATTTAACAGCGTTGTACAAGAATATGTGTCAACAGTGAAGGTTCTGAAGGCTCTCGGGGTAGAAGATGTTTTCGGCATGACCTACAAGTCTAAGTTAGACAATTTGTACGATTTGAATATGAGATTTCAAAGGTACGCTTCAATCTCATGGCCATCGATAGGGCTCGTGTGGGCCGCCATACAGCTTATAGTCTATCTTTACGGTGGATTTAAAGCTGTAACCGGAATACTGAATATAGGGGATATTGCGGCATTCATATTATATCTCTCTATGCTTAATTGGCCGTTAATTGGGCTTGGATTCTTCATCTTAGATTATCAAAGGGCATCCGTTTCAGCATCCAGAATATTTGAGGTAATTGACAAAGAACCTGAAGTTAAAGATCTCCCTGGAGCCATAGATCTGAGGGAGGTTAGGGGACACATTAAGTTCGAGAATGTAACATTTGGTTACAGCCCAGATAAACCTATAATTAAAAACGTTAGCTTTGAAGTTAAACCCGGAGAGAAAGTTGCCATAGTTGGGCCGACAGGCTCGGGAAAATCCACATTAATTAAGCTGATACCAAGGTTTTATGACCCTACGAGTGGACGCATACTTATAGATGGTGTAGACATAAGGAATATAAAAGTTAAGTCTCTCAGGAGACATATTGGAATAGTTCATCAAGACATTATTCTCTTTTCTGGGACAATAAAGGATAATATAGCGTATGGTAAGCCCGATGCCTCCATGAGGGAGGTTATTGAGGCTGCCAAAGCCGCTGGAATACATGACTTCATAATTAGCTTGCCTAAGAAATATGAGACTAACGTTGCGGAGAGAGGAGTTACGCTTTCCGGCGGCCAAAGACAGAGAATAGCCATAGCTAGAACGCTCATACTTAATCCAAAAATACTTATTCTTGACGATCCAACATCGAATCTTGACGCAGAAACAGAAAGCCTTGTCGTTAATGCCCTTAGAAGGCTTATCGAAGGTAGAACGGTAATTATAGTTACGCAGAGACTTTCGCTGCTTAAAATGGCCGATAGAATAATTGTTCTAGAAGATGGCAAGATTGTTGAGGAAGGGACTCATGAAGAGTTGATAAAGATTAACGGTGCGTATGCAAGGCTCTATAAGGCACAGTTTGCTCATCAGGAGAGAATCTCTGGAGGTTTATAGGGATGGGATGGGTAATAGTTAGATATGCTAGGGAAGGCGCGGAGGGCAAACCTAGAAGCCCTCCACATAAGATAATAATTAGGCTTATGCGGCTAATATGGAGATACAAAGTTAGAGTATTGATCTTTATAGCAGCCGCTTCGACAGTGCTCTTACTGAATGTTATAGGACCCTATATTGGGAGGAGGATCATCGATGAGGGGATAATTGCTAGAAACTTAGGCGCATTAACTTTTTACGCATCTATGCTCGCAATCATAATGGTATGCAATTGGATATTAGGTGTGATCAGATCTTATAGCATCGCTTGGTTGACGCAGAAGCTCCTCTACGATTTGCGCACATTACTCTTCAACCACTCAAAAGAGTTAGACTATGCTTTCTTCTCTTCTGTGCCAGCTGGTCAAATTATATCTAGGTTCACTAGTGATGTTGAGGCTGTCGGGCAGACGGCGACAACAGGCTTCATAGACGCCGTATTTAATGCACTCACAATTATAGGAGCATTAATTGCCATGCTAAGCCTGAATATTAGTTTAACGCTAGTGACATTGTCTTTAGTACCATTGATAATAGTTTCAGTAATATTTCTGGCTAGGAGGAGCTATAGAGCTTATAGAGAGGTTAGGGCTAAGGTTGGAGAACTCACCTCAAATATTGAGCAGACGGTTTCAGGGATTAGGGTTTCGCAGTCCTTCTCTGAGAGGGATAGGGTTGATGTAAGAAGGTTTGAGAGAATAAGCTATGAAACTATGCGAGCAAACATTAGAGCAACATTAGTTATGGCGCTGACGCGCCCTGTTCTAAGCATTATAAGAGCTGCAACTATAGCCCTACTAGTCTTTTACGGAGGGCATCTAATTATAAGAGGCGAAACAACAATAGGTACCTTAATAGCATTCTACAGCTATGTTGAAATGTTCTTCAATCCGATAATAACCCTAACAGTATACTATAATATGCTGCAGTCAGCTTTGGCAGCCGCGGAGAGAGTGTTCGAATATCTGGAAACAAAGCCTTCAGTTAAAGATGCGGAAGATGCTATTGACTTCGAAATTAAGAATGGTGAAATAATTTTTGAGAAGGTCAGCTTCGGGTATGGTGAAACAAAAGTTTTTGAGAACTTTAACCTTAGGATTAATCCGGGTGAGATACTGGCAGTTGTTGGGCCGACTGGTGCTGGAAAAACGACCTTAGCAAACCTGATATTGAGGCTATATGATCCGCAAAGTGGGCGCATACTTATAGATGGGATGGATATAAGGAAAATTAAATTGGATTCCCTGAGAAGACAGATAGCTTTAGTCCCGCAGGAACCGACGTTATTTAAGGATACTGTCTTAGAGAATATTCGCTATGGTAAGCCCGATGCAAAAGATGATGAGATAATGGAGGTTATACGGGACCTCGGCTTAGAACCCATTATGGAGACTCTTCCAAATGGGCTTAATACTATGGTGCTTGAAGGCGGCGCAAATCTTTCTGTTGGACAAAGACAGCTGATAAATATTGCCAGAACCCTTCTACGAAGGCCAAAAATAGTGATACTTGATGAGGCAACTAGCAGCGTCGATCCATATACTGAAAGCTTACTGCAAGAAGCCTTAAAGAGGCTTTTGAGCGGTAGGACATGCATTATAATTGCGCATAGGCTCTCAACAACATTCTTAGCTGACAGAATTATAGTTCTTGATAAGGGGAAGATTATTGAGGAGGGGACCCATGGCGAGCTGATTGAGAAAGGAGGTCTATATGCAAGGCTCTATGAACTCCAAATAGGTGAATTAATTAAGGCGGAGGCTGCTAGTAGAGCCAAATAAATTGCATCATGTTTCTCTCATACAATATTGCTGTCGAAACTAAAATGTTGGAGGTCTTAAGTGAAATAATTTTTTCTTGAATTTACGTCCTCCAGTCCAAGATTATTCCTAACGTTGATTCCTTCGAATCAATAAGCTTCCTGTACGCGCTCGCCGCCTCTTCAAACCTCACCTTCATAGTGATTAAATCTCGAACCTTTAGGAGACCTCTACTTATCAACTTTAGGCTTAACTTAGCATCGTCTTTACGCGTCCAAAATCTTCGACTCGACTCATAGGCTGGCCTAATGCTGTCATGCGCCCCTATAATGATAACTCCCTTCCTATGAACAAGGCTGTAAAAGTTTACTGTCGAAACTCCTCTCGTACTGCCTAATAGAATAACTCGCCCACGCGTCCTAGCGAGGTCGAGCGCTAGGGGGATTGCTTCTGGGCTGCCCGTAGCCTCAATTACAACGTCCGGGCCTCTACCGTCTGTGGCTTTTGCCACAGCATCCTTTAAGTCAACTTTGCTTGGGTTTATCACTTCATCTGCACCGCATTTCTTTGCAACGTCTAGCCTATAGTCGTAGAAATCAACTCCTATTACAGGGATCCCCCCGCTAAGCTTAGCCAGCTGAAGGGCTAAGTTGCCGACTAGCCCTTGACCAAGGACTAGAACGGATTCGCCTAGTTCTATATCCGCCTTCCTAACTCCCTGCATAGCTATGGATGCTAGGGCAAAGAAAGACGCCTCATCAAAGGATAGGTTTTCAGGTATCTTTTCAACCTCCCTTTCTTCGGCGAGCACATGGCTTGCATGAGGCTTATGTGAGACAACCCTATCCCCTATATTGAGCGATGTTACTGCCTCGCCTTTAGCACACACTATTCCAGCATTCGAATAACCTGGATAAATGGGGAATTTTGCGGGGGTATTCGGCAGCGCCATGAGAAAAGCCGTTTCTGTTCCAGGACTGATCAACGTTGAGATACTTTCTATCAATACTTGATTTAAATCAGGTTTCTTTGGGACAAAATCTTCGATCTCAACTAAACCCTTATCTTTAAAGACAACCCGCTTTCCCTTTAATGTGGAAGGGTTTAAAACAGACAATTCTCCTCTCACCTGGAAGGCGTGCCTTAGTTTATTCTGGTGACGATAAATATTTTTAATGGTGGCACAATAAGAAGATTTTGTTTGACGGTTCGGGGATGATTTAATGACTGGAGGCTTCTCCGGAAAAATTCTAGAAGTTGACCTTTCTAGCGGGCGCATTAAAGAGGAGCCTTTGGACTTCTCGTTAGCTAGAAATATTCTTGGATGCTTGGGAATAGCCTCGAAGATTATGCTTGAAAGGGTGGATATCAGGGTTGATCCCTTAAGCCCTGCAAATAAGCTAATATTCGCTACAGGGATTTTAACTGGCTCCACGGCTCCGGCCGCAAATAAATCTATTGTAATCTCAAAGTCTCCTTTGACAAATATTTGGGGTGAATCTATTTTCTCAGCCAATAGCGGCATCGAGCTTAAGCGTGCTGGATATGATATGGTTCTAGTAGATGGAAGGGCGGAGAATCCTGTATACATATGGATTCATGAAGGAGGCGTTGAGATTAGGGATGCTGGCGGGATTTGGGGATTAGATACTTTCACCGCATGTGAAGCCATAAAGAAGGATCTTGGAGAGAAAAAGGCTGCCGTAGTATCCATTGGGCCAGCTGGGGAGAGGCTTGTTAAGCTAGCTGCGATCATAAGCGATAACGGCAGGGCTGCTGGAAGGTGCGGTTTGGGCGCAGTTATGGGTTCAAAGAACCTTAAAGCTATAGCCGTAGCGGGTTCTGGGGAGATAAATGTTGCTGATCCCAGAGGGCTTGAGGAGTTAAGGGAGGAGATAATTGGGGTTGTGAAGGAGAGCATGAAGGCTTTCACAGATTATGGAACTGCGAGAGGTGTAGTTGCATTTGAAGAGATGGGTAATCTGCCAATAAAGAACTGGACAAAAGGAAGGTTCCCAGGAGCCGAGAAGATATCAGGCATGAGGATGGCGGAAACTATCTTAGTGGGCAGAAAATCCTGTTTTGCATGTCCTGTTGCTTGCGGGAGATATGTCAGGATAAGTGATGGGCCATATGCTCCACTAGAGGGTTATGGTCCAGAATATGAGACTATTGCGGCATTAGGCTCCTTGTGCATGAATGATAACTTAGAGGCGATAGCTAAGGCTAATGATCTGTGCAATAGATATGGCTTAGATACGATATCCGTCGGAGCCACAATAGCTTTTGCAATGGAGTGTTATGAGAAGGGTTTGATAACTAAAGAGGATACTGGAGGGATCGAGCTAAACTGGGGCGATCCAAGCGCTATAATTAGAACCGTTGAATTAATCGGTAGACAGGAGGGTTTCGGAAAAATATTAGGTGAGGGCTCTATGAGAGCTGCCAGGATTATTGGGAGAGGCGCTGAGAAATATGCTATGCATGTTAAGGGACTAGAAATACCAATGCATAACCCGTATCGATTTAAGGAGATGGGGCTACAATACGCGGTGTCCGAGAGGGGAGCCTGTCACTTAAGAGGCCTCTCAATGCTCCCAGCTAGGGGGATTCTTCTCCCAGAGATCGGTCTCAATGAGAAGCTTGACGGCTTCAGAATCGAGGGGAAGGCTCATGTGGTTAAGGTTATGCAGGACGTTTGCCGGGTGGTCGATGCTCTAGGAGTCTGCAAATTTGTCTACCTCTTTGGCAGGGTCTCATTAAACATACTTGCAAAATTATATGCTGCTGTAACTGGCTGGGAGGCGAGCCTACAGGATCTTATTAGAGCTGGAGAGAGAATATGGATGCTGCAGAGGCTGTTTAATGTTAGGATGGGAATTAGCCGTAAAGATGATGTTCTGCCAAGTAGGTTCATAGAGGAGCCTATGGCTGATGGCGCAGCTAAGGGGCAAACAGTTAACTTGGAGCCCATGCTTAAAGAATATTATGTTGAACGCGGATTAGATGAGGAGGGAAGGCCGAAAAAGGAGAAGATGCTTGAACTTGGGTTAGATTTCGCCATTAAATACGTTAATTGGTGAGCAAGCATCGTGATAAGAGTTAAACTTATACTGTTGGATGAAAATCTAAGGAGACATTTTGGCAAAAGAGAGGAAACTTTTGAGCTCTCAGAAAAGTCCACAGTTAAGGATTTATTAAATATTATTGCTGAACAGTGTGGTGGCGAAATACTCAATAGATTTGTTAAATCTGGAGCGTCAATTATGCTAAATGGACAAAACATAGAGTTTCTAGGAGGAATTGAGGCTAGACTCAACGATGGAGATAGGGTTGCAATAGTACCTAACGTAGCTGGCGGATAAGAGGAGAAAGAATTTTATATCTCTTAAGTAAGGTAGTTTAATGGTGATATTTAATGCCCCTCGTTAATGAGAGAGACCTGCTTTTGCCAGCATTAAGAGAAGGAAGGGCTGTAGGGGCATTCAACGCCAATAATATGGAGATGGTTCAGGCATTTATATGGGCTGCTGAGGAAGTAAGCAGAGAGCTGGGTGAGCCAGTAGACCTGATAATTCAAGTTAGCCCAGGAGCCGCCAAATATGCTGGATGGTCCCTTGCCGCTGGAATGGTTAAGATAGCTGCCGCTGAAACAGATATCCGTGTTGCATTAAACCTTGACCATGCAACAGAGATAAGCCAGATCAAAAAGGCTCTGGAGACCGGATTCACAGCAGTCTTATTTGACGGATCCTCGCTACCATTAGAGGAGAATATACGTTTAACGCGCCAGGTCGTCGAAATGTGTCACGCTAAAAACGTGCCAGTTGAGGCTGAGCTGGGTAAAATCCCTAGGATCGAAGACTACTTCTCTAAGGAGGAGATCGCCTACCTAAGAAGCCTTCCCCCAGCTGAAGCTGTGAGGATTATACGTGAAAGAGCTGGCAAGTCCGTTGAGGAGCTAATGGCTAAGCCTGAGGATGTTGAATACTTTGTTAAGAAGACGGGATGCGACTTCCTAGCAGCAGCCTTTGGCTCAATACATGGAATATGGGATGATATATGGCCTGTAAGGATTGACCGGCTAATAGAGATACAGGAGAGAATGCGCATACCATTAGTCTCTCATGGCTCCTCCGGGATCTTAATGACTCCTAAGGACGCTGAAAGAAAAGGAATAAAACTGCTTAAGGGTGAAGGAACCCTATTAGATGCGATTAAGACTGGTGGCGTAACGAAGGTTAATGTTGCAACCGCACTATCAATAGCCTTCATAGAAGGTTTCATAGAGGCTTACAAAGCGAATCCAGGTGAGAAAGACTTCCGAAGGTTCGGTGAGGCTGCAAGAAATAGGGTTAAGGAGAAGGTTAAGGAGTATATGCGGCTTTTTGCAGGAAAGGTAGAGTAGTGGTTGGAGCAACGGCTTATGTTTAAACTATCTGTTATAACGGATGAGGTGTCTCAGGATCTTAAGCGTGCAGCCATCTTCGCCAAAAAATTTAACCTTGATGGAGTTGAAATTAGAAGCGTTTGGGGTAAGGGGCCACACCTCCTCCTTAATGAGGCAAATGAGATCAAAAGGATTTTATCGGAATATGGGCTAAAAGTTAGCGCTATAGCTTCGCCGTTCTTTAAGGCAAACATCGACAGCGAAAGCGAGTACAAAGAGCACTTAAACATTCTGAGGAGCTGCATTGACCTAGCATTGAAACTGGATTCCAAGATAATAAGGGGATTCACGTTCTGGCGTAAAGGTAGGCTGGAGGATCACCTTGACATAATACTTGAGAAGTATCGGAAACCGTTAGAGATCATAGAGGGTGAAGACATAATTCTTGGCATCGAGAACGAGCCATCAACATTTGTGGGAAATGGGAGGGAGCTATCGCTATTCCTCTCAAAAATAAACTCTAAGAAGGTTAAGGCTGTTTGGGATCCTGGGAACGATATATTTGACCCATTAGGCGAGATTCCCTATCCAGATGGCTATAGCTATGTTAAACATTGGGTTGTACATGTGCATGTTAAGGATGGTGTTAGAAGAGGAAGCGAGGGAAAGCCGGAGGTTACGGTCTTCGGTGAAGGTGAAGTGGATTATAGAGAGCAATTCAAAGCCCTTAAAAACGACGGATATAATGGATACATTTCCTTAGAGACACATTGGAGACCTAAAAGAAAGATTCCGGAAGATCTTCTAATTAAGCCGAGCGGTGAGGAGTTCTCCCATGCTGGTGAGGAAGCCTCAGAAATATGTATGCGAAACCTACTTAAAATACTGAGTAGTATATAACAACGGGCGTGGCATAGACTGCTGCGAAAAGCGAATGTGCTCTAACCTGACCCAAATATTTCCCTCACTTTTATGCGCCACTCTTGCATTTCATTCGGTGACTGCGGATAATTTTCATACATCTTCTTTATAGCTTTAGATTTCCTAGCCATATTATACAGTTTCCTTAGGAAGGAGATTCTCCCCAAACCTATAAATATCCTCCTTGTCGCATCAGTTATGTTTAAGCGTACGTCGCCCTCCATACCAGCCTTTAAGACGTCTTCCTCCATTATCAACTTATACTTCATACCATAATTGATATCCTCATTAGTTAAGCTCTGTAGGAAGATGCGGAAAACATCGAGACTAGCTTGCTTTGCACCATAAGTCTTCATATAGCGCACATTTATTGGCCATAGATTCTCCACGCTTGGCTCACTTTTTTCCAGCACACTAGATATAACCTCGCCAGCTATCTTACCAGCCATCATCGATGGCCCTATGCCGCCTCCATGAATCGGGTTCACATGACATGCGGCATCGCCTATTACAACAATGCCATTACCAACAAAGGAGTCTAATGGCCGCCTAGTCGGCACAACGCCACCGCCACCATGAATAAGCCTTGAATCCTCGAAGATCCGTTTACTCAAAACAAACTTATATAACTGTTCTCTCGGATTTGGAAAGCCGCCTACAGCTGCAACTCCTAACCCAACGTTGACGCAATTATCCCTTTTTGGAAATATCCAATAATATCCACCCGGCGCAGCTTCAAGGTCTAGATATATTTGGCAAAACTCGGGCTCATCTACTTCAGATTTTAGGATGCGGATCTCTCTGTAACATAGAACTTCATCCCTCTTATTTATTGAGGTCTCTATCTCCATCTCAGGCGGAAGCCTTCTCCTTAACACAGCCGCATAGCCGCTCGCATCTACTGTAACCCTCCCTCTAATCTCTACCCTAGATCCAGTCCTCCTATCTCTAGCAATTACGCCCCTAACGAATCCACCCTCCACTATTGGCTCAAGAGCTTGCGTCAAATCTAAAAGTGAAGCCCCCGCGTCTAAAGCCTCTCTAAGCAATCTCTGGCCGAAGACCCATCTATTCACTATAAAGCCGTGAAGCTCCTCACTAGACAGCTTGAAAACAGTTTCCATATCTGGCGAGTAAACCTTTATGCCCATGATGATTCTTTCAAGCTCCTCCCCCCTCGGGTAGCTTAAACCCAGGTTGTCAAAGTGATGTTTCCCTATAGCGTCGCCGCAAACCTTATCGCCAATAGATTTAGCATCTTTATAATCGATTAAGCAGACCGATAGCCCAGCTTTAGCAGCAGTCCTAGCCGCCATGCATCCCGCAGTTCCAGCACCAACAACAACTAAGTCAAGATTCACCATAGCCGATCACTTCCACTATACTTCTAAGATTTGCGTTAAAGAATTAAATTTTTTAAATGAAGAGCTTTCTCACAATGACTCGATTTCTTCCTTAACTATTTTCAGCAACTCTTCTCTTCCAACCCCAAGCTTATCTATGAGCTCTCTGATCCACCTTATATACGACCTAAAGACGTTACATGCAATCTTAATTTTATCCTCCACTGAGAGGTTCTCCTCCTCAACGAGGAGGAGGGCAAACCATTTTCCTAGATCTGTGAGCGTATATGCCTTAAGCCAGACTCTCCGTCCAGAAAACTCAGACTTCTCCATCTGCTCGCTTAATATGCCGAGATCTACAAGAGCCTTCAGATGCTCTATGACCGTCTTATTGGAGTAGCCTAAATTTTCAATTAGATCCTTCTGATAAATCTTCTCTGAAACCCCTCTCCTTAATGCAAACCTTAAGATATCAGCTGGAACAGATGAGCCAAAAACGGCCCTTAAAACCTCATATTTGCTCCCCTTAGGTAGAAAAATTACGTATGGATATAAGCGCCCCCTCATTTTCACTGCCGCCAGATAAATTTTACTTGCTCTCTCAATATATAAGTTAAGGAAAGGTTTATCAACATGCTGTGTAAAAAAATACATTGGTGTTTACTATGAAACACTTAAACTCAAAGAACGTAGCGCTCACGGCAATTTTCGCAGCCCTATATTACGTTATGTCATATCTCCCGGGCATACCAGCAATAGGAGTCCCTGGCGTAAAAATACAGCTGGAAGCTTGCATGGCATCAGTCTTTGGCATAATCCTTGGACCATGCTTAGGGGCATTAGCTGCCCTCCTAGGAGTGTCTGTGGCGTGGGCTCTCCCGCCTGGAGGTATGAGCCCTCAAGGCCTACTATTTCTGCCATCCCCAGTCATTAATGCGCTTATATCCGGTCTAATATATAATGGTCGGTGGAAGACAGCATCAATAATGTTGGCGGTATTGGTAGCTGCTTTTTGGCTCTTACCCCCCACCCAGCCTTTAGAAGAGAATTTTATTGTTGGTGTTGCAGCGATGTGGGATAAAATTTTGGCACTGCTCCTAATAGTGCCGGCAGCAATACTAACACAAAGATTAAAAACGCCAATAGAGGCTGGAGCATCGACGTTAAGTGAGAGAAGTGGAGGGGCCTCTCATAGAGAGGTCAATTGGATCCAAATCCTAGCTTTAATTTCCGCTATATTAATTCTGGTTAACGCCCATATGATTGCTGCTAACAGAGACGTTTTAAGATTCCAGTATAGCTTTCAAGGAGAGACTTACAAGATCACACTGGGCTATAGGAGTATCGTAAGGCCTATGGCTCCATATGGATACTTATGGTATCTTATTGGCGCCGGCATACTTGCTGGCGCAATAATGCTCATAGTTAAGCCTGAAAAAAGCCTACTATGGGGGGCAATAATTACCATCCTATCCGGAACATCAACTATTATAGGCGGCGGCTTCATAGTGGGCTTTATTCTGGGAGTTATCAGCGGCCTGCTCAGCGTATCTAAAGTGTGGATTGCAAAGCTCCAGATACCTAAAATGCTGAGCGCTAATTTCCTTATGTACTTCCTAATAGCCTTCATAGGCAATGAAGCCGATAATGCTTGGGGGAACAATATATTTGCGGTTCCACAAGTATATGAGGGGTTATATGGAATGAGCTTGCAATCTGTTAGATTGGCCTTCCTAGTAAGTCCATATGCTTACTTCATTATAAGGCTGATACAAGGAGTTATAGCTGCCCTAATCACCTTGCCACTCATCAACAATCTTAAAGCGGCTGGCTTAGGTTGGCTTCAAAAAGACTAAAACTTTGAGAGAATAATATTTTATGTGGCGGTGGTATATTTGGAGCAACGTAAGTATGGCAAAACTAACGTTAAGCTCTCAGTTATAGGCTTTGGTGGAATACTCGTTATGAATGAGAGTCAAGAGTCAGCTAACAATATCGTTTCCGAGGCCATTGAGAGGGGGATAAACTACTTTGATGTGGCGCCAAGCTACGGTAACGCTGAAGAGCGTTTAGGCCCAGCTCTCAAGCCCTATAGAAGCTCCGTTTTCTTGGCATGTAAAACTCTAAAAAGGACTAAAAGAGAAGCTTGGGAAGAGCTCCAGCAGTCGCTTAAGCGGCTGCAAACGGATTACTTCGACCTATATCAGCTGCATGCTGTTACAACCATTGAGGAGGTTAACCAAATATTTAACGAGGGTGGGGCAATAGAGGCTTTAGTGGAGGCTAGGGAGCAGGGATTAGTTAAGTACCTCGGCTTTTCAGCTCACAGTGAGGAGGCAGCCCTAGCCCTCTTAAATCGATTTGACTTCGATAGCATCCTGTTCCCAATAAACTGGGTCTGCTGGCATCAGGGTAATTTCGGACCTAGAGTTGTTAAGAAAGCTACTGAAAAGGGTGTTGCGATCTTAGCGATAAAGACCCTTGCGAAAAGAAGGTTAAGGGAGGGTGAAGATAGGAGGTGGCCTAAATGTTGGTACGCTCCAGTCGAGAACTTCCAAGAGGCCTTAATGGCTGTTAGGTTTACGCTCTCCTTACCCGTTACATCAGCTGTCAGCCCAGGACATGTCGAGCTGTTAAGATGGATGTGTGAGGCTGCTGAGATATTTAAGCCGCTATCTATAGATGAGGAAAGGGAGATAGCTGAGAAAAGCAAAGGCTTAGAGCCAATATTCCCCCGATGAATGCAAGATTGTTACCAGTATAGGTTTAAGGCCTTAAGCTTCTCCTTAAGCACATCTACCTCATTTGACTTCATCGGTCTTAGAGGCTTCTTCGGCAGACCAGCTCTAACACCCCTAAGCTCTAGAGCCGCTTTTATCGTCGCAATATTCGATGGCCCCAATCCATAAAGTACCCTTCTTAAGGCATTCACCTTTCTCTGAAGCTCAAGAGCCTTTTTGTAATCGTTATTTTTGAAAGATTCGTAGAGTTCAACCATTAATTCAGGGGCTGCGTTAGCTATTCCAGATATCTCAGCGCTTACGCCGACTAAAAGGGCCGCTAGGAAAATGTCATCGGCACCGTTTATAACGGTTACCGGCTTAGGCGCCGTCTCTATAATTGTCTGTATTTGGCTTAGGTTCCCACTAGAATCCTTTATCCCAGAAACACCCTCTATTGCGCATAATCTTCCAAATATCTCAGGCGTAATATTAAAGCCGGTTAACTGCGGAATATTATATACAAAGACGGGTATTCTGACGGCGTTAGCTATCTCCTGATAATGCATAATCAATCCTTCAATATCAGGCTTAAAGAAGAACGGGTTTATCGCCCCAACAGCTTTAGCTCCACTCCTCTCTGCATGTACAGCCAAATCAACACTCTCACTAGTGTTCGTCGTCCCCACATGCACTATCACCGGAACTTTACCCGAAGCGCCTTTAATGATAGCTTCAGCAACAGCCTTCCTCTGCTCAACGCTCATTAAAGCTCCCTCACCCACAGTTCCACAAGCAAAGAAGCCATGAACCCCCGCCTCAATCTGGAATTGCACAACACACCCAAGGGCATCAAAGTCAACATTACCATAACTATCAAATGGAGTTATTATCGCTGGAAAAACTCCCTCAAATAGAGGTCTATTCACATCAACCACCAATAATAGGATATGGA
>Ga0209080_1000088_pt1 | contig 67402 bp, 53 predicted proteins | sample JNZ110809AmetaG_FD_184123 | JGI IMG/M metagenome (GOLD analysis project Ga0209080, IMG submission 184123) | Hot spring microbial communities from Jinze hot spring, China to study Microbial Dark Matter (Phase II) - JNZ 110809A (SPAdes) (version 3) ...
ACTTGCATGCCCGATTCGCAACAATTCACGGCAAAACTGCACGCTACGAATACGGTGGCGGCAAGGACAACATTGGCTTTTGGACCAACGCAAACGATTGGGTTTCGTGGGAGTTCGTGATTGAGCGTGGTGGGAACTTCCAAGTTGAGGTTGTCTACGCTTGCGATAAAGGCACAGGTGGCAGCGAATTCGCGGTGGAAGTTGCGGGGCAAAAGTTGATGGGCATAGTTGAGGAGACTGGTTCATGGACCGACTTCGTGACGAGAACTTTGGGCACAGTTTCACTTCAGCCCGGCCGCTATACGCTATCGGTGCGCCCACAAATGATGAAAGGCTATGCTGTCATGAATTTGCAGCGCATCAGGCTAACCCATCAATGAACCGTGAGTGGCAAAGCTTCTGCCAAATTTTGGGTGTGAGCCTTTAGGAGAGACCTACACCAAGCACGCTTCACAGTTGCGAAGGCTATCGTTGTGATAGCATCAAAAACTATCTTGGGAGGTGCAACCAAAGGTGTTGAGAATAGCAATTGGATTAGCACCGTTAGTTGCAGGGGCAATTTTGATGGCAGGAGGCGGCAATGCTCAAGTGAAGGAAGTAGCATTTTTCGTTGCGCCCAATGGGAACGACGCTTGGTCTGGAAGGCTGCCGTCGCCGAACAAAACGAAAACCGATGGACCGTTCGCAACCTTGCACCGAGCGGTTGAGGCGGCTCGGCAATTGAAACGACAGCAAGGAGGAAAATTGAGACAGCCTGTCACGATTTACCTGCGCGGGGGCACTCACTTTTTGCGCGAGCCAATTGTTTTGACTCACGAAGATAGCGGGAACGAGAGAGCCCCGGTAACTTTTGCTGCCTACCGCAACGAGAAAGCCATTATCAGTGGTGGGCGACGCATAACCGGCTGGAAGCGAAAAACTGTCAATGGCAAAGTTGCTTGGTCGGTTGAACTTCCTGAAGTTCGCGATGGTAAATGGTTCTTCCGCTTGCTACGAGTTGGTAACGAGTGGGCAATTCGTGCCCGTTATCCGAACTTTGACCCGCAAAACCCGCTAATGGGCGGTTGGCTGTTCGCTCAATGGTGGGGCGAAAGTTGGGAAAGGGGCGCTTTCAATGTCGGAGTTGGCAACATCCACAATGTCGGCGACAGGCTTGAATGGCAAATTAAGGTTCCTACATCGGGAGAATACAAAGTCTGGGTTCGCTATGCCCACAACATGAGAGCCTTCAATATTGATGAGATGGACGATAGAACCACTTTGCGGGTTGGCGACAACGAACCTGTGCCTTTGCGAAACTTACCTGACACTGGCGGTTGGGGCAATTTCCGGTGGACACTTGCTGCCAAGATTTTCCTGCCCGAAGGCGAGCAAACTTTGATTTGGGAAAATGTCAAGGGCGGCGGGTTGAACTTGGACGCATTCGCTCTAACCGATGATCCCGATTGGCATCCGGATAAAGCAATTCGTGTTTTGGGTTGGTGGGGAGAGTTCCAAATTGAGCCGCCAAAGGAAGGCAAACACCTTTTGCTCGTTCAAGCGGAAGCATGCGACCGGGCAGTTGGAAAGGAAGTTTCTGTCCCAAGACCTGAACTGCCGGGAAGTAGAAATCGTGTAGTTGTAGCCCGCGATAAGTTCCCCAATTGGCGAGATTGGAGCGGTGCGGAAATTCACATCTTCCCAGCGTGGGGTTGGGTCAATGCAATCTTGAAGGTTGAAGGGGTTGACAAAGAAAGGTGCACAATTTTCGTCAATTGCGAACAAGACATCCGTCCGGGCAACAGGTTTTTCATCGCTGGAGTTCGCGAAGCACTGGATTCCCCCAATGAGTGGCACCTTGATGTGAAAACAGGCGAGTTGGTTTACATCGCGCCGGATGGAGTTGACCCAAACAAAGTTGAAGTTGTTGCGCCAACGATGGACAGGCTTTTTGTGCTCCAAGGCGATGCATCGTTGGGGCGATTTGTTGAACACATTCGCTTTATCGGCTTGACATTTATGGACACCGATTACACCGCACCGGGCGGTTACTATGTCCCAGCCGATGCGGCGATTTGGTTTGTGTCGGCAAGGAAGTGCGCGATTGAGCGATGTAACTTCGTTCGGCTTGGTGGTTACGCTGTTCGGTTGGAGCAACGAAGCCACGAAAACGAGATCGTCGGCAACACGATGACGAAACTCGGTGGCGGCGGTGTGATCATGTTGGGCGAAACGAAAACGCAACCTTACGATAACTTGGTTGCGGCGAACGATATGAGCGATTTAGGGTTGGTTTACAAACATGTCGCCGGCGTCTATGTGACCACAGGGAGCGGTAACCGAATTGTTCACAACCGAATTCAGCGTGTCCCAAGATATGGCATCTCGCTCAAATCTTACGGACCAAACGCATCTTCGCACCGAAACATCGTTGAGTTCAACGAAATTGTTGACAGCAACTTGGAGACGAACGACACAGGCGCAATTGAAACGCTCGGTCGCGACATGCAGTTGACCGGAAACATCATCAGGTTCAATTTCATCCGCAATGTCGTCGGCATGGGCACGACACCTGACGGTAAGTTCCTGACGCCTTATTTCACTTGGGGCATCTACCTTGACGATTACAGCAGCGGGACAACGGTCTACGGCAACATCGTGGTTGGGACGGTGCTCGGTGCAGTTTGCATTCACGGCGGTAAGGACAACATTGTTGAGAACAACATTTTCGTTGACGGCAAGGAGCACCAAATTCGGTTGCAGCCCCGAGACGATTTCATGACAGGCAACATTTTCAAGCGCAACATCATTGTCTTTAGCGACCCAAATGCGATTGTGTGGTATAGTTACGCCCACACATGGCGGCGAGACAGGTTAGCAGAATGTGACTTCAACCTTTATTGGCACACTGGCGGGATTGACTTGACAAAAGTTGATCGCCAATTGACTCCTGAGGGGACATTTGCGAAATGGCGTGAGGCTGGTTTTGACCGCAATTCCGTCTTTGCCGACCCGCTGTTTGTTTCGCCATCCCCTAAGGACAAACTTGACTTTCGCCTTCGTCCAAACTCACCCGCTTTCAAACTTGGCTTCAAGCCGATCCCTATTGAGCGCATTGGACCGAAAGGGTTTGGGCGATAAGAATTAAACTTGCGACTGCGCGCTAAGATTTCTCGTGAATGAAGCGCATATTAGGGCAAATTGGGTTGTCGTTCGCCAGTGCGGCACTCATATTCCTCCACCCCAACTTTCAAATCGGGGGCACAAGGCTCGCTAACAAAACGCTTTATGCGATGCTGTTCACAATTTGACGCCAACCGTCCTTGCATACTCCTTTAGCCCTTCAAGGAGCGTTGAGCCGAGTTGCCTGTAGTGTTCAACCTGAAGGAGCGTCTCACGGCTTCTGCTGTATGGCGTTTCAAATGCTACTGCTGGTATGGCAAACCTTTCCCATACCCAGCGTGAGAATTCGCCTTGGACACTTTGATTGCTCCACCTTGACGGGTATTGGGCTACTTGAAACGGCTCCTCTCGCATGAGTTCCTTTGGCATGTGTCTCACTACGACATCCACAAAGCGCTTTGCCGCACTGCTTGCTGCTTGCAACGGCTTGAGCAATTGAAAATATGCGCCGTTAGACTCAAGCGCTCCGGGGGCGTGAAGATCAATGGCAGCAATGAACTTGCAGCGCTTCGCGAAACGGACGATGTCGGATTGCATAACTGCTGCTTCATAACGCATTGGCATCGGCGAGAACCAAGCTCTGTTAAGGTCAATGGGATGAGGGTCTTTGCCATAGTCACCTTCAACAACGCCATCTAAGTTAGCGAATGGAACTGCCCATATGACCAACTCATCAGGCGACAAATTGTTTGTTGCCGAGCGCAACAAACCATCAAGAACCCAAGAACCAGGCGTCTCCCCAGAATGCTGGCGTGCGATGATGTAAACGCCGAAACGGTTTCGCTCACCATCGCCATATGAATTGCTCAAACGCATCATCGGACGACCCTTTGAAGTGACCCCGATAATATCGCAACGCCAATAGCCTCCGCAAACCTTCAAGGTCTCTTCAAGTTCGCGATGTGTATACGGGTAGCAGAAGGCAAACTCAAAAGAGCCAGTGAGGGAGCACACATCCCAAGAGACCTCAAACCTTCCATCGGGCAGGTTATGCATGGTGCCGCCTTCACATCTTTGCCAGCCTTCAGTTCCTTGCCCGCCTTCGCTCAACCCACTGTCATACAGATGCCTGACAACCGGATGCACTTTCCCCCAATCGCCATAACCACCGAGGCAAAGTTCGGCGTTCGTGAGAATAAGTTTGAAGGCATCGCCGGCATCGCCATCTACACGGAAGTAGAACCAAAGGGTTTCAGTGCCACCGCGTGGGTCAGCTGCAAAGCGCACATGCCATTCACCATTGTGGCATTCCACGCTGACTGCGCAGACATTGCCGCTGTCAAAATCACATCTCACCTTCGGCATGTCCACCACAGCGCACCCCTATAACCGCATGCCGCTTATCTTACGGCTTTGGGCGCGGAGTGGCATCACCTTTCAAAAGACCGAGCGCCCACAGAATGCCATTTAGCAGGTGTTTTTGGAAGCGCTCGTCGCGCCAAACTTGATTGCTATGACCAAGCGCCGTGTAGAACACGCGCCCCTTGCCGAATTGCTGCACCCACGCAAGCGCGTAGTCGTTATCCTTACGCTTGCCCTTCTTTACATCAACTGAATTGATGTCCAAGCTGAGGAGCACTCGCAAACGCTCACGAGAATATGGCTCTCGGAACTGGTAAATCTCGTCCACGATCTCAAACGCATCACCAAGGTGAGCGGTTGCCGGATGCTCTTTATCTTCAACGATGACGCGCACCTTCTGATGCCATGGATGCCCATCAAAGTAGCCACCGATCATCTCGCCAAATGGTTGGTAGTTATACAGAGCGTCAGTCGCTGCATGCGCCCCAATGAATCCCCTACCCTCCTTCACGAGCTCAATCAATGCCTTCCGTCCTTCCTCAGGGATGGGCAGGTCGCCGGTGGCGTAAAAGAAGAAGCCGTCAAACTGCTTCAGGAAATCGGGTGTGAGCTTCTGGCACTCCTCCTTCGTGTAGATGAATGTGCAGTCGTATGCGCCAGTTATAAGACCGAGCCCCATAACGACCTCCTCACACACCGAGAGCCTGTCAGGAGCTGGTCGTCTCACCGGATCGTGCATAAAGCCGGCTGAGTGAGTGACAACGAGCAAGCGCATCCTCTTGCCCTGCTCACCTACTGCCGTATCTGTGTGAACCATGGCGAGCATCAAAGCTATACCACCCGCAAGGCTGACACAGACGCACCTCGTATACATCGCATCCACCTCCTTAGTGACTGGTCGCCTCATACCATCCACCGTCGGCAATTTAACGCGCCGTTGCTGCTTCGTCAAACTGACTTTCCATCATCGCACATGTAAAAGAAAAATGGTGGGCGCGGAGGGATTCGAACCCCCAACCGACCGGTTATGAGCCGGCTGCTCTGCCATTGAGCTACGCGCCCACCAATGTCACTCATGTTTTATTATAGCCACACATATCGCACCCCGTCAACCCAGAACAGGGAGCGCCCCTAACTTCTTCTCGCTGCAGAGTGTAGAGCCAATTCAGCAACACAGCGATTTCATTGCGCCGCTGAAGCCTCCATTTACCTTTCACAACCAAATTGCCCGCTCAACTTCCCTTCTTCCCTTTGCCTCATCCGTTGAGCGGGAGAAACACTCACTGCAAACCTTTGCTCCGCCTGCAGCTCGCTCAATGTAATGGTGCTGATGGCTTTGCAGTTCCACAAATGCTGTAATCAATGTTTGCGACAGCTCTCATAAACTCTCGGTATGGAAGCGAGAGGATAAGTTCGTCATCGGCGAAGCCGGCTCTTTTGCGCGCACTCAAATCAATGAAGCTGACATCAACCTGCCCGTTCATAAGGGGATTGGTAATGGCTGTTTGGCATGCAGCACCAAATGCGGAGAGCTTTAATCCGGGTGCACCGTCATATGCTACAAGACCAAGCAACCGCGATGCCTGCATTGGATTGCACACAACGAGCACTAAGTCAGGTTTAACCGGCATTTCGGTGACTGGCGCGAAGCAAACATATGGCGTGAGCTCCTTTGGCGGAATCACGGAATGGATGAAATGTGCCCTCGCCACAGGATACGATGAAAATATGTGCTCCACATTCACGAGGAAGTCCTCAATACCGCTTGCGCGCTCACCCAAGCCAATGTAGTAAGTCCCTCCGGGGCACTTTGAATTATCCTTGCTCAAGTTGATGATGGCTCCATCACTTGCACGCTTCATTGCTTCGCAAACGGCAATCGGAGAATTGTCACCGCCTTCTAACGGCTCTTTGGCATAGAGCACACCAACCGGCTCGCTACGCAAACCCATCACTTCCCTAAGGCGACTCGCCGCAGCTTGCCATTCCAATTCCATCATCTCAATCAAGCAACCTCCTTTCGCCTTCCAATGACTTGATGTCGGTTATGTCCTGCGTGACTTCAATACACCCCAAATAACGCCCTTGTGCATCGCGCACAGCAAAGTAGCGTATGTAAATGAGCCTGCCGCGACGGTTGATCCAAAATTCAGCTAAGTCCCTTTTGCCTGACTTCATTTCGTCAAGCAACCTGTTGACAACATGCAAGCTGCTCTGCGGGTGACACTGCTGAACCTTCCTTCCGAGCACAGCTTTTGTGCGCACAAATATTCTCCCCTCCCTCGGCGAATTGAAATATCGGACAACATCGTCAGCATCAACGAATGTGATGTCAAACGGCAGCGTGTTGAGTATCGCTTCAATCTGCACGGGCGTCAAGGTTCCGGTCTCAAACTGCACAATGCCTTCCGCATCAGCCGCCCCAACTGGACGCGCCTCACTCACAACCTCGGATGGCGCTTCAACTTGTGGCGTGAAGCAGCAATAGCCGATCCCGTCAAAGTCAGCCCTGATGGCTCTCCACTCATCGTGGCTCAGTAGCTTAAGCGCCATCGGAAAGAGCACATTGTTCTCCTTGTAGTAGTGGCTCATCAGGTGCGAGGATATTTGCGTTGAGAGTCTCATCAGCGATTCCAAAAATGACGCCGGCTCACCGGCGAGGTCACCCTCAATTAGCGATAGCAACTGCTTCCTCATATCTCGGAACTCATTGTGCTCAGTCCACATAATAGCGGGCGGCTGCGTCACACCGTGCCTTTCAAGGAATGGAAAGAGGGCGTTTTCCTCCCGCTCCATATGCCGCTCATACTCAACGAAGTGATGCGCGACATCTCTCACGCCCTCAATTTGCTCAGCTGCAACACCTCGCTCATACTCCGCTGCCAGTTGCCTTGCAACTTCATTGAGCCTTTGAGCCAGAGAGAGCACCGCTTTGTGTTCTTCAACGAGGATGTAAATTGGATGCCATTGAGGGACATCAAGTTTTGTTTGCTCAACCACCTCTCGGAACACCTCAAGATGCAGGTCGCAAAGTCTCCTTATCTCATCGGGTGGTATACCCTCCTCAATCAATTCTTGTTCAATGAGGGCAACTTGCTCCGGGCGAAGCTGCGAGAGTATTTGGGCAAACTCTTCCTTGAGCTGTTCAACTGACTCGCCGGCATGCAATCGGCGCAGAAGTTGTTTTAATGCCTCCTTATGAGTTAACTGCGCCATAAGTTTTTCACCCCCTATGAAGCGTTTCTCCCTCTACCAGCTGAGCAAGCAGCTGCGCAAGTTGGGTTGCCTTCACCTCCAACTCACCTTTGAATCTCTCCCATAGATTGGCGCTCGCGCCTTGATCGGAGCAAATCAATTGCCTCTTTGACTTCCCACCCACATAACTTGAGTGCCTCCTCAGCTTCTTCAATTGTGGCTCCGGCAATTATGGCTGTTATGCGCTTTGCCCGCTCGCGCAATTTTTCCGACCAAGTCCGCACGCTGACCATCAAGTTACCCTTAACGCGACCAAGCTTGACCATCGTAGCGGTGCTGATCATGTTCAAGATGAGCTTCTCAGCGGTGCCGGCTTTAAGCCTCGTTGAACCTGCCACAACCTCAGGACCGACATTCGGCGCTATAGTGACATCCGCATGGAGCACAATTGGCGCCTCCCTGTTGGCTGTGATTGCAGCCGTCTTTGCGCCACGCCTTTTAGCCTCACGAAGCGCGGCAATCACGAACGGCGTCCGACCGCTCACAGAAAGCCCAATTACCAAATCGCGCTCACAGACATGGCGCCTCTCAAGCTCATCCACAGCCGCCTGCTCATCATCCTCAGCACCTTCAATTGACCTGAAGACGGCTTCATTGCCGCCAGCTATTATCCCTTGCACCCACTCCCTCGGTGTGCCAAATGTTGGTGGGCATTCCGCTGCGTCAATTATCCCAAGCCTCCCACTCGTTCCAGCACCCACATAGATGATCCGCCCGCCACTCCTCAGCGCCCTGATTGCCATGCGAACTACATCGGCAATATGCCCAATCTCGCGCTCCACCGCCGGAGCCACATTTTTGTCCTCGTCATTCATGAGCTGCAATATCTCCTCAATCGGCATTTGATCAAGTCTCTCCGTCCTCGGATTGCGCTGCTCACTCATCAACCTCGGCAGGATGGTTATGAGCGCTTCCTCATCACTTGGTGGAACGAAACCGAGCTCATCAAAGCCCCAATGCAAATAACCCTCTTTGAGCCTTGAAGCAACTTCATCGTCAATCGCTTTGAGGCTGTGAAGCCTCTTCAGCGCGAGCATGACAGCCCCGATAGCAGGCGGCGCAAATGGGTGTAGGAATTCAACCTCACCAATGCGCTCACGAAGCGCCGCTCTCAGCGGGGAGATGAGCAACTCACCGACGCGAAAGACACCACCTGCATACGATACTCTCGGGTTTGCCATTTTGAGGCGCTCAGCTACAGCGCATACGGAGTTAGCAAGCCTCTCAGCCGCTGAGTTGAATATTTGCTGAGCAACCTCATCACCTGCCCTTGCCGCATCAGCGACCACTTTGACGAGCATTGCCACCTCTCGCTTGCTCACCTCTCCAGATGAGAACGCAATTGAAACCTCCCTTGGCGAACTCAAATTGAGCGCCTTCGGGAGCAATTCACAGAGCGCTGTATGCTTAGAGCGTCCATCAAGTGCTTTTGCCCAGCTGCGCAACGCCTCCATGCCGATCCAAAAACCGCTGCCCTCATCACCAAGCCAATGCCCAAGCCCATCAGCCCTCGCGGAATTGCCATGCTCGTCAACCCCGAATGCTATTGCGCCTGTTCCCGAAATCACCACTATGCCGTGAAAGCAGCGGAGCGCGCCTGCGTGAGCTATGGCAGCGTCATGCTCAATTGCTATGTCCATGTCCGTAGCAAGTTGCTCATTCAGCTTTTGCTTTAGCAGCCGGCGTATTGGATCGCCATCATCCCCAGCGCCGGCGCAACCAATGCACACAGCGGCGACCTCGCTGAGTTTAATCCCCGAGATGAGCAAGGCTGCCTTTATCACTTCGGTTATGCTCTGGCACGCTCCATCAACGCCGTCAAGCAAAAGGTTGCTCCCAGACGAATGAGCCACTCCACGAATGCATCCGGTCTCGTCAGCTATGCAAGCCACTGCTGAAGTTGCGCCGACATCAACGCCGATGACGAATCGCATGCGGCGGGCACCTTCCCTTTGGCTGGCATTTTGCTCTCCCGTGTGAAGTTGAACATCCGCCGAGTGAGAATTTTAATCACGGCTCAAAATCAAAGCCCCTTCCTGCCGCTTATCCGCTCCTCCTCAAGTGAGCGCTTTATGGCTTCACGGGCTTCCTCAAGTATTGGGAGCACTTCTTCAGTCCTGTAAGTGCGCTGTTCAAAAGTGCGCCTTTGAAGCGATTCAAGGAAGCGCTGGAATTCGTCAAAGTAGGCGCCATAGATGTGGAAGGAGTCGGCTATATGCGTGTATTGCCCAACGCGTATTTGCCGCCCGAGGCGCTCTGATAGACGCTCTGCGATAACCTTCTGCAGCTCCGTGAAGGCATACATGTTCATGAAGGCTGCTTTAAATGCATCATTGCTGCGCATGTGGACATTCATCACAAGCTCATCGCCAATAACCCTCACCCAAATGCGCTGTAAGCATGGCGGATGCTCAACCACAGAATCAGCCCATACCTTCCAAATGACGGCTTGTGCACGGCGCGTATACGGTGTTTCGGCAAGCAAGTTGATAATTTGGCTGAGTTGGTCAATCGGCTCGCTCAACCCCGGGACTCTGTATGCCGTCAGACGCTCATGATAGGTGTATTCCCATTTGCCGGACGATGGGTCAATCCAGTGATCGTGTATTCCGTAAATGACTTCTTGGCGGTAAACCTCAAGCTCAGCCAAACCGCATGGCAACGCCCTGTGTATTCTCGGCTCTTTGAACGGTTCACGAACGACGATCACTGCTATGACATCCCTGCTTGGCGGATCGCCCGGCTTATCGTATTGCGTCTTCACGCTCGCACCTATACGCCAAGTCTCAACTACCGCCTTCTCCCATGCCTCAGGAAGCGTGTCAGCAACAACATGCACGACTGGCAAAGTCAAATCCATCTCGCACCACCCCGGTGCTTGTCAAAAACTGCGTCATCAGGCTGAGCATCAAAATTCATGACTGAGTTGTATTATGTCCGACTGCGGGGTGGGATGCAAACAAATTCAAGCAAGAGGTGAGATGCTATGCGGCATGGCGCTGTTGCTTTGGCTTGCATTGTTGCATGGCTGACTATTTGCGCCGCTGGCAATGAGAGGACTGTTATCGTCAGCGATGCGCAAGCTTTTCGGCAAGCTGTGATGAATGCAAAGCCGGGCACGACGATATTGCTCAAGCCGGGGGAATACAAGGGCGGTTTATATTTTGTTGGCGTGCGCGGTGAGCCGGATAAGCCGATAGTAATTGCTGCTGAGGATGAAACCAACCCGCCAGTCATAGTCGGCGGTGGCACATGCATGCAATTTGTGGACCCAGCATATCTTGAGCTGAGGGGATTGGTGCTTAAAGGCGCAGCATTCAACGGGTTGAATATAGACGATGGGGGCACTTTTGATACCCCAGCGCATCACATAACGCTGCGCAAGTTGAAGGTGTGCGACATAGGACCGAAAGGCAATTGCGACGGCATAAAGCTATCCGGCGTAACTGACTTCCTCATTGAAGAGTGCACTATAGAGCGCTGGGGCGATGGCGGACAGGGAATTGACATGGTTGGATGCCATAACGGTCTGATAGTCAAATGCACATTGCGATATGAAGACGATAAGGGCGCCGGCATACAGGCGAAGGGCGGTAGCAGCAACATAACGGTGAGGCAATGCAGGTTTGAGCATGCCGGGGGAAGGGCAATGCAAGCTGGTGGGAGCACCGGCTTAGAATACTTCCGACCGCCACTCAAGCCCGGCGGAGCTCACGCTGAGGCGAGAGATATCACGATTGAGGGTTGCACATTCATAGGCTCACTCGGTGCTATAGCGTTCGTTGGGGTTGATGGAGCCGTCGCACGATTCAACACAATTTACCGACCAAAGCGCTGGGCGATACGAATACTGCAGGAAAATACAGCGGAGGGATTTGTGCCATGCAGGAATGTGCGGTTCTATAACAACCTCATCGTATTTCGCTCGGATGAATGGCGAGAGGGTGGCGTCAACATCGGACCAAATACTGCTCCGAAAACATTCTCGTTTGAACGCAACTGGTGGTATTGCATTGACAGACCGCAGATGAGCAAACCCAACTTGCCAACCCCAGAGAAAGATGGCGTTGTGGGTGTTGACCCATTGCTTGTGGACCCTGAAGGCGGAGACCTGTCAATCAAGCCCGAGAGCAAAGCAACGGATGTAGGTGCACACGCTTTCACGGCGAAGAGGGAGAAGCTACAAGGAGAAGGTGGTGCCACAGGTAACAAAGCGGTTGGCGCTCGCTTGACGAATCCTCATCCTTACGATTTCTGCTGGGGGAGTTGTAATCACCATGTGGGATGCCACTCGGCGTGCCATAACTGTTGCTGTCGGAAGTGACGACCTGTATGCAGCAGCGAAGGCTGCCTGTGAACACCTTGAGCGAAAAGGTTTCAATGTTGTGCGCTTTGGCGCCTTGCTAACTGGCGAGATGTGTTCGTGGGTTGATGTTGCAGTGCATGTCTCAAGGATGGTGCAAACTGGTGAAGCCGCGTTCGGCGTGCTCATCTGTTACACGGGCACCGGTGTGTGCATGGTCGCAAATAAGTTCAAGGGGATAAGAGCTGCCCTGTGTAACGATGCGAAAAGCGCCGAGTGCGCTCGCCTCTGGAATGACGCAAATGTGCTCTCCATGAGCGGCAGGCTCGTGACAGAGGAGCTCGCAAAGGAGATTCTGGATGCATGGTTATCGGTCACTGAGCCAGACCCCTCTGAAGCTGAGAACATCGCCAAACTGAAGCGCCTTGATGAACAGGCAGCATATTGAGCCAACTCCCAACGGTATATTCCACTCCTTAAAAGGGCTGAAGACTCACACGGCGTCACTTGCCATAATTTTTGGTGGAGCTTCTTCAAACCCGGCAAAGCTCATGGCAAAGGGGCTTACGGATTTCTTGGGGGTGAAGTTAATGCCGCCGTTGACCGATGAGCAGCTGCTCCAAGCCCTCATCAAAGGCGGCTTTGTGACGCGTGAGCAAATAAAGGAGTTGGCTCAAAGGAAGCCGCCTGAAAAGGCATGGAGTGCAATGCTTGTTGAGGCGGGCATAATCACGCAACAACAGCTTCAGGAGATAATCAGGCGCATTGGCACAACTGCATACCCAACGGTTGACCTTGAGCGAATTTACATTGACAGGGCTGCAGTGGCTTATGTCCCGAGAAGGCTCGCTGAAAAGTTAGTTGTGATGCCAATACGAGTTGAAGGCAACAAGCTTGTCGTTGCAATGCCCGACCCAAAACGCCTTGAGATAATTGACCAGCTGCAACAGGCAACTGGGTTGCGAGTTGACCCAGTGCAGGCACCAGCGCAGCAGATACGAGCCGCAATTGAGCGTGTATATGGCATCCTCTCAACCGCGCAAGCTGAAACACAACCACAAGCAACGAGCCTCACAGCCCCAGCAAGCGTTGAGCACCTTGATGCGGAAGAGGGTGGTCCGGCATTGCGCTTTGCAAGGGGCATCATCACGATGGGTGTGCGAAGGGGTGCAAGCGACATACACATTGAGCCGAGGGAAAGGGGCATCGTCGTCAGATACAGGGTTGACGGCGTCCTACAACCACCATCTGAACCGCTACCTCCGGATATGGCGAGAGCCATCGTCTCGGCAATAAAGGTCATGGCGAATATGGACATCTCCGAAACACGCCTCCCACAGGATGGTCGCATAAGGGGTGTCTTTGATGGGCATCAGATTGACATACGAGTCTCAAGCCTGCCGACATACTTTGGTGAGAAGCTCGTCCTGCGCCTGCTTGACAAGAGCACGCTCCTTACAAGCCTTGACCAACTCGGCTTTCACCCGGAGGTGCAAGCCCAGTTTGAGCAGCTCATAAGGCGACCGCAGGGGATGATACTCGTCACAGGTCCGACTGGGAGTGGAAAGAGCACAACGCTATATGCGGCGCTCTGCCGGATACGCTCCGAGAAAATAAACATCGTGACCGTTGAAGACCCGATTGAGTATCAAATTGACGGTGTCAACCAAACCCAAGTGAACTACGACATCGGGTTAACATTCGCAAAACAGCTTCGCGCCATACTTCGCCAAGACCCAGATGTCATACTCGTCGGGGAGATAAGGGACAAGGATACGGCTGATATGGCATTCAGGGCTGCACTCACCGGGCACCTTGTCCTGAGCACGCTGCACACGAATGATGCCCCAAGCACCGTTACACGCCTCGTTGACATGGGAGTTGAACCATACATCATTGGCGCTTGCCTTATTGGGGTTCTGGCGCAGCGCTTGGTCAGGCGAATATGCAAGCATTGCAGAACGCAGTATGAACCATCCGAGGAGGAGCTGATGAGCGTCGGCATACAGCCAAGTCAAGCCGAGGGCTTGAAGCTTTATCGCGGCACCGGTTGCAGTCACTGCCACAACACAGGCTATCGTGGGCGCATAGGAGTGTATGAGCTTATGGTCATTGATTCCGAGTTGCGTGAAGCCATCTCAAAGGGGGCAAACGCAAGTGAGCTGCGCCAACTCGCCATAAGGAAGGGAATGCGAACGCTCATGCAAGACGCAATTGAGAAGATGATGCAAGGTATAACGACAACGGAGGAAGTGGCAAGGGTTGTCTACGAGTTCATTGAGTGACAGCAGCATCACCATTGAGGTGATGAATGGTGCAGCTGACCGGGGCAGAACTGCAAAGGGGATGGATTGCCGGGATGGCGCTCGCCTGCTTCATCTTTGTGGTGCTATTTCTTCAACGCCTTCTGTCGCAGCAGGGAGAGCAGATGAGCGAACCGGATTTTGAGAAGAGGAGAACGGCGTTAGTTGAGCACCTGAGGAAGCAGGGCATAAAGGATGAGGCAGTGCTGAAGGCGATGCTCAAAGTCCCAAGGCATCTGTTTGTCCCGGAGTCGCATCGTCACCTCTCGTATGAGGATATGGCATTGCCGATTGGCGAAGGGCAGACAATCTCGCAGCCGTTCGTTGTGGCATTCATGACGCAGGCGCTTGAGTTGAAGCCAACTGATAGGGTGCTTGAGATTGGCACAGGTTCCGGATATCAAGCCGCAATACTCGCCGAGCTCGTCAAGGAAGTTTACACCGTTGAGATAATACCGACGCTTGCAAAGCGCGCCGAAGAGACGCTGCAAAAACTCGGCTACAAGAATGTGAAGGTTAAAGTTGGCGATGGCTATTTTGGCTGGAAGGAGTTCGCACCATTTGACGCCATCATTGTGACATGCGCCCCGGAGGATATCCCACAACCGCTCATTGAGCAATTGAAGGAAGGCGGTAGGATGGTCATACCGGTTGGGAAGCGCTATATCCAACAGCTCTATGTGCTGCGCAAGGAGGGTGGCAAGGTCGTAAAGAGGGCTGTCTTGGATGTGTTGTTTGTCCCGATGCTCGGTGAGGCGGAAAAACGGGCAAAGGAAGGCACTGAAGATAAGAGGGATGATAATCGGGGAAAATGATGCTGCAGAGTGAGAACTGCCAACGGTCAGCGAAGGCAACGCAGTGACTGAGAAAAACGGTGACAGCAATGAGTGGAGTAGTAGATGGCAGCGAAGCAGTGAAGAGGGCAATCCCAACCAAAAGCAAGGTTGAAGCGCTCATCGGTGAGCTCCCTCAGATGTGGCAATCGCTCCTAAGGGCATTCATTGCGCACTTGGTTGCTGAGAGGGGATTGTCACACAACACCATTGACGGCTACAGGCGCGATTTGATTGATTACCTATCCTTCATAAGCGGGCGTGGAGCGGATGAGCCATCCAAGTGCACTTACGAACTCATCCTCATCTATGCGCTGAGATTGAGGGCACAAAACCTCTCACCATCAACCATCCAACGACGCTTAAGCGCTATAGCGACATTCCACCGTTTCCTCGTGCGAGACGGGTTTGCTGATGAAGACCCAACTGCAAACATGGAGCGCCCGAGGAAACAGCTCCGCCTGCCGAAGTATCTTGAGCGTGAAGCCATTGAAAAGCTGCTTGAGCAGCCATCTGAGAGCACATTGCTCGGCTTGCGTGACAGGGCAATGCTTGAGCTGCTTTACGCCACCGGCGCACGCATAAGTGAACTCATCGGATTGAACTTGGGCGATGTGAACTTGGAGACGGGCTTCATAAGGTGCTTGGGTAAGGGCAGCAAAGAGCGCATCATACCGATTGGAAGAAAAGCCATTGAGGCGCTCAAAGCGTATTTGACACTCTCTCGCCCATCACTTGATAGAGGCATCAGTGGTAGTGCCCTCTTTTTGAGCCGGAGTGGGAGGAGGCTGTGCCGAACTGCCGCATTCAAAATACTCAAGCGATACGGCATCGCCTCGGGATTGAGCAACCCACCAAGCCCGCATGTGATAAGGCACACATTTGCAACGCACATGCTCAAAGGCGGCGCAGACTTGCGCTCAATTCAGGAGCTGCTCGGGCACGCAAATATTGCCACGACGCAGATTTATACGCATGTGAGCAGCGGACAGCTTCGCCAGTCTTTCATCAAAGCCCACCCAAGAGCAATTGCAAAGGATGACGCAGAGCCTAAGGCAGCTGAGGATGACGACTCCATAACCGATGCATAAGCGTAATCCCCCTCAATGGAGTTCAACGGCTGTGGGAGTTAATCAAACTCAAATTCCGTTCCGGCACACCACTTGCTTCCCCATGCCGGCTCAAAATCCATTGTGGTCATCGTGCAGATGCTTTTGCCACTTGAGAACTGAAGCACATTGCCCATACCACCATCCTGAACGAGAAAGCTCAACTTGATTCGCTTTCCCGGCGCCGGCTCTATGAGGCTGAGCTCATCCCAAGGTATGGCAAGCTCATAGATGTAACCGCCTTCAACGCGCCTCACGATTGCCCTTGAGCCATCAACTTTGCAGTGGCGTGAGAGGAAGCCGTAATCAATCGGCAGCGGGTGAAGGTAGTAGAACTTGGGTGTGCGCGCACGCATGACCTCAGCACTTCCATCATGAGTCGGATAAACGATGTAGCAGTATTCGGAGCACATGTGATGCCCAAACTTGTAAAGTGGAGATGTTGGCGGGAAGGGTTCGTATTTCTGCACCCAGTCCTTCTCAATCCTTCCGAGGGCAATTTGGATTAAGTCGCCCGAGGCTGCAGGTATTGGTCCCATTTCGTAATAGACATAGTCTCCGGGTGGGTTTTGAAAGCGATGCAGATTTCTCCCGGAGAGCAGCGATGGTAAGATGTCGGGCTTCTCATCGGAGACCCTCGCAACCATGTAAAGGTTGCGCTCGTCGTATGCGAATGCCACTTCGGCGGCAAAACCTTTTGTTGACTCACGGAACCTCTCCCACGGAAACCATGCCTTTAGCAAAAGGGTATCCACTTGAGCCTTCGCGAGCATGATCGGGATTGCGCCAATGGATTGCCAGTCGCTGACATCGCCGTCAACTGAGATGCTGCCGCGCTTGATAACCGCTACATGCAGGTCTTCATTGAGAGTTGCTGTGCCGACATTCGTCGTCACGGTGACCTTGGCGGGATAGCAATTAACCCTCTCACCGTTTGCTGAAGCAACTTTGAACTCAAAGCTCCTGCGCTCTACAGGCGCAAGTGAGAATGACACCTCCTTTGGCTGTAGCACGAGCCCGTTAACATTGACTGTCAGTTTCCCGTCCAGCTTGAACGGGTGTGCATTGCGAAGCTCAACGGTGAGCTTTGGATGTTCATTAAGCGGCTGTCCAATTTGATGCAGGATTATCTCAACCGGGCGAAGGTTACGATAGATTGCCTTTGACAACAGCGACTCAAATTCTTTTGGTGGCAAGCTTGCAGCTAAGAACCTCGGCATGACATCAACCGGAAGAAGCGCTCTACCTCCCCTCCTCTGGAGCTTGATCTCGTTACCGAACATGTCAAAAGCACGCAACGATGGGTGATGCCCAACCTCCATCACGCATTTTGAGGTTGCAAACTGTCTCCTGAAGCCGCCAGAGGATGACAGCGGCGCTTCATCAAGTGTCGTCGCAATAGCTGCAATGCTTCTTCTCCCATCGGAAAAGAGAAGGACAAACGGCGGGCGCTCGGGATGGACAACACCATAAAAGCGAACACCGTTGAGGAAATGAGATGCCGCAGCCACCCACGCCGCCGTTGTCGTCGGGAAGCCATCGGAATCAAAAAGCAAGTCGCGATGCAATGGGCTAACTTTCGTCGCTCCGAGGGCGAGTTGATACAATGTGCGCCGAAGCGAAGATGCATCACCAAGCCAAGTCACCCAAGTTTCCGTATCCCAAACTTCCTTGCCATAGTATTTCCCCATGGCAAAGGCTTGACAGGCTTGCGGGCGTTCATAATGCACCGAGATGACATCAATGTGGTCTTCCATTCCAGCCGCAAAGATCTTCCAATCCGTGTTGTGTGACGAGTCAGCAGCCACTATCTTGACAGCTTTGTCAACGGCATCCCTCGCCCGCTTGAGGTGTTTGAGCAGAAGCCTATAGTGATCACCAGTTGACTTCCAACCGCTTATTCCGCCGCCCTCCCATGGCTCGTTCCAGAGGTTGAGCGCCGGACACACATCCTTGTATCGGCGCAAGAACTCCGCCCACGCATTTTCCCAATCGCCCATGAACTCCCGTCCCGGGGTATTATCAAGCTTGATGGTGTAGTTCTTGTATGGGATGTCAATGAAGTCCCCTTTTGGCTTTGCCCACTCAGGTGCATGCGAGGCGAGGTTCATCACATAAATCCTGCTTTTCCGGCATGCATCAAAGAAGCGGTCAAGCTCCTCCCAACGCCAAGCACCTTTATTCGGCTCAAATGAGTTCCAACCTATCTCAGTGCGAAACCAATCAATGCCCATGCGCTTATATGCTGGGATAAGGCCGAGTTCCCTCGTGCCGGCATGCCCGACTGAAGCCATGAATATGCCATCCGAGTAAAACTTACTTACATCCCTCCGTGGGATGATGACAGCATTGGCAATGTAAACGGGAAGCATCTCGTCACCGCGATGGAGCAAAGCGAGCACACCCACAGCTCCATATCTTCGTGTCGGTAAAGGCAAGGTCATCCTCGCCGGCTCCGAGGCGCGAAGGTTAAGCCTCATCACCTTGCGCATAAGTGTTGAGGTGTGCACGACGCGCACATCTGGTGACCAATCGGCTTCGCCGGTTGTATCATCAGCCAAGCAAACTTGCACGGCGAAAAACTCGGCATCCACTGAGATGTCCGTTTCAGATGAAAGCACAAATCGCAGCGTCGGTCTCTCATCCCCAAAGAAAACGAAGTTGCGCTCATCGGGCTCAACGGATACCTTGAGCGATACTGCGATTGCTTTTCGCAAGATGATGCAATCAAGTGCCGAGTGCGGTGGCATTCGGATTGTGAGGTTGTTTATGCCCCGTTGAAGCTGCAGCGGCAGTAGGAAAAGCAACTTCGCCATAGCTGGAGTGCCGCCGAGAATGAGGAAGTGCGGGCGATATGTCCTGTTCCACCCTTGAGGGTATATCAGCGTTTTGCCATTCAGCACAACTTTGTAGCGTATGGTTTCAATACCGAGGTTATACGGAAGCGATGCTGCGAGCTCCAAGAAAGCCATTCTATCGGACGGCATGCCAATCTCAAATGACACCTCACCGCCATTCCCTGAAGCAACCGTTTTCCCGCCGCTTGCCCCCTTTGTGACGATGACTTTCAAGTCACCCTTAAGCCCGCCGCTCTCAGCCTCAATGGACAGCATTGAGCTTGAAAACTCGACAGAGCACAACGCCGAGTGATTGCAGGTGGCTAAAGCCATTGTAACAGCCCACAGAAGCGCAAAACATCTCGCTTGCACACCGGCTAATTCAACCATCCCGACCACCACCTTTGCCTCGTTTGCTTTAGCAATGTTGAGCCTCACCGAATGATGAGCAGCCTCGGATAGTCGCTGACATTGACCTCAACAACCACGCTGTCGCTAACGGCTTTAAGTAACTTCACTCCCAACCATTTATCGCTGAGCGGGTCATACAGGCGTGCAGATGATGGCTTGCTTTTAATGCCGCTGATTGTCAGGCGATACAGAGCCCCGCCATGCGGCTTCGTTACATCGTAAGTCATCTCATAAACTGCGATGGCAAGGGTGCGCTCGTCAACTTGGAATGGCAGGAAGGCGAACGCCTCTCGCTGCCAAAGTGGTGGATGATTCTCGTCACCGTCAAAGATCCTTCGCTGCTCGCCGAGCGAAACCACATCTACACTGAGTTGCCGGATTTGCTCGTCTCTCAGCGGCTTGCTTGCGGCAAGGAGCTCTGTCAGGTTGCGCAATGCTTTCATCGGAAGCGTCGCCACATCTTCAAACTTTGCATCCTTGGGTAGCTTTGCGATTTCGGGCGGTAAAAGCCCCATGCCAAGGGCAGTTCTGTCATACGCGCAGTAGTAGTGCATCACATCAATGCCCTTGTTGAGCCAAAAACAAAATGAGCGCAACACTGTTTTGGCTTTGAGTAACCATGCGCCTTGCTCATCATTGACATTGCATTCTGGCGGGACAACACCATGCTCGGTCATATAGTGGTAGAATCGCTCAACACCTTTCGGCTTCCGCCTCTTTCTCGCCTCGCTGTTAAGCAGCCTCATCAGGCTCTCCGTTTGGATGAATGTATGCGCCCAGCCCTCCGGCATACGCATCTCCATCTTCGGGATGAAGCCCTCAAGGCACCGCCATGGCTCATTTGGGGCTTGCTCATGCTCCGGCAGCTTCCTTGTTCCAGTGCCATACGGATGGTAACTCTGCCCGTCAGTCATTGGTGGCAACTCTTCAATTGGCGTGTGGAAGAAAGTCGTGTTTGAAAAGCCCCAAATGCATCGTGCGTTTTGGAATTGCGATTTTACCAATTCAACTGTGCGCCGGGCTATCTCCCAAGCGTGCCCACCCGGGCGAAGGAAGTCAACATTGAACTTGACTATCGGTGGATCGTAGTAGTGGTTAATTCCGTGCGTGCCCATAAAAGCAGAACCGAAAGAGAGCTCATTCCAAATCTCAACATCAAAGTCGTTTATGCCGACCGCATTAAGCAAGTCAAGCACAAGCTGCGCATATTTCACCCAACCATTTGCCATCGCTTCAAATTCGGGTGTGCCAATTGGATGCGCAGGGAGATACTTCAATGTCGCAAGGAGCACTTTGTCGCCGGCTTTTAAATCCCTCGGGAGTGGCTTGCTCAACTTGCACTCCTTGGTTTGAGTATCAATGTCGGTGATGAAGACCTCGCATGCCATGTATGTTGTCAGGTTGGACAGCCCGCTATACTTCGGGACGATCTCGCGAACATCGTCAAGCTTGACTGACCTGCTTCCCTTTGGGGCATCCTCAATCAAGCGGCGCTCAAAGAAACGATGTGGACATGGAACGCCGTGATGTGCATTTAGCAGTATCGTCGGGCGGATACCGTAATGCTTGCATAGCTGAAGCAACGCAAGCCATCTATCCTCGTTGCTCAACTTATTCTCATCCCAGTTAACATTGCTCCAACCAATCTCTATTCGGAATGTCTTGAAGCCAGCCTCCCTTAAGAGCCGAACTGCAACCTCGTGGTTGGCAGGCACATTGTAGTTAATCCCAATGCCTTGAAGGAACTCGTAAGAGCTCTTCGTCTCAAGGAAGGCTCTCCACGGGATTTTGTAATGGCTGTGTTTGGGCCATGGGACATCAAGCTGTGTTGGGTCAATGTATGGACGAACCGGGAATTCATTTACGCCGGCTGAAGCCGCCACAAAAGAACCTGCAAGCAAACTTATCAGAACGGTCACCATTAACTGTGCGCGCATATTTTCACCCCCGCTGATTGGGACGCCCAACTTAACCCCATATGCATGGGCGACTGAGGTTCGTTTGCCAGCAACGGCATGTTCAACCATTTGCGCATAGAGCCAGATTAACCGTTGATGAAGGATGACGCAACACCGATCTCACTCGCAACGGCTGAGGCGAATTTGCCTCTCCGCCATGTTTACGACCGATCCATTGAGCGGCAAGATGAGTTCTCAGGCTGAGCGAGCTTGATTTGGATTTGCCCCACCTCAACTCATCCGTTAGATGGAGGTGGCTTTCGTGAATGAGTTTTTCAAAGGCTTGCTTGTGGGTTTGCTCATCGGTGAGGGTCATTTTGGCGGTGACGGAAAGCAACCACATATAACGCTCAGGATGCACACTCGCCACAGGAAGCTTTTTGAAATGCTCAGGGAATTGGTGCCCGGCTCAAAACTCTATGGACCGTATAACCATGGCGGAAGAAGCTACTACCAGTGGATGGTGCGCGGGGAGCCGTTACATCGCCTTATGGAGTGGCTTGAGAGCATTCCATTGAGTGAAATTGATGACTACGCATGGCAGCGTTATCAAGCGATGAAGCGCCGTTATAGGCTTGAGTGAATTGGCACGCATTAATGCAACCAATCCACAGCTCGCCATTATCATGAGAGCAACAAGCAGTGCCGGTTTCTCGTCTAAGCATCTGAAAAACGATCTCCGTAATCGGATTGCCATCGTGGCAAGCGCAATCCTTTGGATGGGGGTGAGAAGAGATGAGGCGTTCGCTGTCGAGGCGTGAGTTTCTGAAGGATATAGCAGTGGCTGGCGCAACAATCGCAGGTTTCCCTCTGATTGCCGGTGAGGCTGAGCAAAAGCTCGCAACCAGGGTGCTCGGCAGAACAAAGCTCAAGGTGACAGTTGTATCGTTTGGCGGGCTGCGCCTTGAGAATCCCGATGTTCTGGCTATGGCGATTGATAGAGGCATAAACCTCATTCACACATCGCCCGGCTATGCCGGCGGAAGAAGCATAAGAGCCTTTGGCGAAGTGATGAAGACGAAACGCAACAAAGTATACCTCGCCTTAAAGGAGTCCCCAACGGGAAATGTAGATGGGGCTTTGAAGATGCTTAATACCGATTACGCCGATATACTGCTGCCACAAATTGATACGCCAGAGCAAGTCCGCAACGAGCGTTGGCTTGAGGGATATGAGAGGTTGAAGAAGGAGGGCAAAATACGCTTTAGCGGGTTCGCATGTCACACCAACATACCGGCTGTTATGGAGGCAGCAATTGAGCTTGGTTATCATGATGTGATGCTCATCTCATATAACATCGGCAACAAGAAGATGCTTGATCCGATAATTGAGCGGGCTGCTGAAAAGGGCATCGGAATAATGGCTATGAAAACGACGGGCGGCTTAAGGCGTGGTGATCCGGAAGTTCTCATTGCCGGGCTGAAATCGCTCCTCACAAACAAAGGCGTTCATACGCTGCTCGTTGGCATGACCACATTTGAAGAAGTTGAGTGCAACTTGAAGGTCGGCACTGGTGAACTCACGAAAGCAGAAGCTGAACTCCTAAAACGCCACTTGCCCGTCGCTGCAGCGGCACTGTGCGCCGGCTGTGGTGAATGCAATGTTTGCCCAAAGGGGATAAGGATTGCCGATATGATGCGATGCTATGAATATGTGAGGCGTGGCGACATTGAGATTGCAAGGGAACTCTATGCAAGCTTGGAAGCGCCAAACACACTATGCAACGGTTGTGGAAAGTGTGAAGCAATGTGCCCGAAGAGGTTGCCCATAGTGCGCAGGTTGGATCAAATCCAAACCTTGCTCTCATGATTGGAAGCGCCCGATGCTCATCTGCTGGGCATTGGAATGGAATTTGATGCGCGGCTATGCGCAAGTGAGTGTGCTTGGCAGCTGATGGCTATCACTCAGGCAGCGTTTAATGAGCGTAAGCAATATTTTGAGCAATGACATGAGGTGAATGATGGACTCCGTTGACTGCTAACGGACACAAAGAGGCAGCGGTTGGAGTTGAACGAGCTTATCAGCGCGCATTCAACTGCGGCAGCACTTGTTGCGCTTGAGGCGATTGAGAACAACAAGCGAGCTGGATCTTCTAAGGAGCACCGGCTGGTGTGAGCAGTGAGCACCATTAGAATGAGCGCATCAAATGAGGCTCTGTTTGTGGGAGTGGATGCGCACGGAAGCTTGAGTAAGCCGTTTTTTATTGCAACGCTCAGTTTCAACACGAAAGGCAATATATGCCTCAATGGTGTTGAGCGGCTTAACGGTGTGGAGAAAGCGGTTGAGTTCGTCCTCCAAACCAATCCAAGCGTTGTAGCAATAGACGCACCACAACCGTTGTGTGATAAGGCGCACGAGGTCACATTTGAGGAGGGCTTCAAAGCGTGTGAATGGGCAAAGCGCGGTCTGCGTGAGTGCGAGCGCCAACTTGTCAAGCAATTTGGCATAAGATGCTTCCCGACAACGCCAACGACCTTTGCCTCGTTTAGACAGCTCATCCTCACCGGGTGGAAGCTATATGCAGAATTGACGCGCCACAATTATCGCATCGCCGATGGGATGCGCAGCGAAAGGCATGAGAGATGGTTGATTGAGGTCTATCCACACGCTACATTTTCTGCGCTCTCACGCGTGAAGCTCCACCCAAAGACAAGGCTCATTGGGAGGATGCAAAGGGTCAACATACTCAAGCGCTACATACCCAACCTCGTTAAGCGCCTCCGAAAGATGCCTCCATGTGATGACGAACTTGATTCAATTGCAGCTGCACTAACGGCGTATCTTTGGTGGCGTGGGGAGTGCATTATCTTGGGAAGCCCACATGAGGGTGGATGTTTAGTTATCCCGAAGGGTGCACGGGACATTTAAATCCTTGTTGACTTGCTTTGGTCTTAAGGTTGCCGGCGCTATGTGGTATATGCTCAACGGTGTATGAAAGCAAATGCAAGGGAGAGCTGCAAAATGGCATCCACTCACATCGTGAAGGACGCACAGGCGTGCATGAAGGAAACAGATAAGGCACACCAGCGTCAACTGGCGATCATAGTTGAGAGTGAGGATGGAATTGCGCAGGCATGCGAGGGGGTGCTTTCTGGACTTGGCTTTTGCATATGCAGATGCGTAACTTATGGGGAGGCAAGAGACCAGTTGGAGACTCAAAAGCCCAAACTCCTCATCGTAGGAAATGTGCTATCAAGCGACGCCCCGTTAGAACTGTTTCAAATGGCTAAGGAGCGCAACCCATTTGTGACATGCATCCTCATGATAAAGCAGGCTTCACATGATCTCTTGAACAAGGCGCTTCAAGCTGGGTGTGATGGGTTGGTCTATGGCGAATTCTCCCCGGAGGAATTTTACGCGGTAGTCACCAAAGCGCTTGAAAGGTCGGAGTTGCGCGAGGATGTGAGCAAACTGCAATCGCTGTTATCGGCGTATCGTCTCAGCCAAGCGATAACATCAACGCTTGACTTAGAAGAACTTCTCTCACTCACCCTTGAACTCGTTGTGAACGAATTGCATGCCAGCAGCGGTTCTGTAATGTTGTATGATGAGGCAAGCGGCGAATTGGTCATCGCTGCCGTGCATGGTCTGTCAAAGGAACTGATTGGAAGGAGGCAGCCAGTGAACGAAGGCATTGCCGGATTGGTTGCAAGGCAACAAAAGCCAATTATCATCTCTCCGAATGTGAAACCGGAGCCACAGGTGCTATCAATGCTTAAGCGCAAGGAGATAATTTCGTCCATTTCCTTCCCGATGATATTCGAGGGCAAACTCGTTGGGGTTTTGAATGTCAACAGCGTTGAAGGTAGCACCGTATTTGGAGAGAGTGAGCTTGGGATGCTCTCCGTGCTGTGCGCACAAGCGGCAGCAGCAATAGCGAATGCAAAACTACATGACCAAGTGCGAAGGAGCTACCTGGGGGCTATAATGGCTCTTGTCCAAGCGATAGAGGCACGAGATCCATACACGAAAGGGCACTCGGAAAAGGTCTCCGAGTATGCTATACAGTTTAGCAAGGTGCTTGAATTGGGGAGCGCTGACACCGAGGCAATCCAAATGGCTGGTCTCCTACACGATGTCGGCAAGATAGGCATACCAGACTACATCCTGCTCAAGCCGGGCAGGCTGTCGGAAGAGGAATATGAGCGGATAAAAGTGCACCCGGTAATCAGCTCGCTCATCATTGAGCCTGTCCCATTCCCATGGGATATACGAACGCCGGTGCGCCATCACCACGAGCGTTGGGATGGCAAGGGTTACCCTGATGGACTTAAGGGCGAAGAGATACCGTTGATGGCTCGCATCATTTCGGTTGTGGATGTATTTGACGCCATTACATCCGACAGGGCATACAGGAGGGCAATGAGCATTGAGACAGCGCTTGAAGTTATCCTGCATGTGGCTGGGACACAGCTTGATCCGGAACTCGCAAGGGCGTTCGTTTACATGATGCGCTCAAAAGGGAGCAAAAGCTGATGAGCGCCTTTGCAGGCACCGAAATCGGAATGCATTTACGCTATGGCGCTTAACAGTGGAGATTGAGGCAAACTTACCCCATAAGGTAGCCCTAAGCGGATAGGACCAATTTAACGCTGCAAAATAGCATATAACTCTCCGAACCATAGCAAAGCGAACAACTGCGAGGTGTGAGCAAGTGAAGAAGATAGTTGTGGCGGATGATGAGCCAGTGGTGCGTCAGGTCATAAAGCAAATGCTGCAAAGCGAGGGCTATGAGGTAATTGAGGCAGAGAACGGCAAGGAAGCAGTTGACTTAGTCATGGGCGAGAAGCCGGATTTGGTCATTTTAGATGTGCGCATGCCTGTAATGGATGGATTGCAGGCCTGCCGACTTATAAGGCAACTTGAAGAACCGATGAGGAGTGTGCCCATCATCATATTGACGGCTGTTGATACAACATTGGGGAGGCGAGTCAGCGCTGAGCTTGGTGTTGAGATGTATTTGACGAAACCGATAAGTCCAAAGGTGCTGCGCTCCAAAGTTAGGGAACTTATCGGACCACCAGAGGGTTGCCAAGCGACTTCGGCTTGATCCATTCAATTTAACGGGCGAAGTCACCCCGCTGCATAACGATGAAATTGATTGCATCGGTGCTGATCTGTGACGGTGATGAGAAATGGGCATGGTTGACATCTCAAGGAAGATCAAAACGCTTCGCACCTCAACTGCTGAGGCAATTGTGAAAGCGCCAAAGAAAGCCGTTGAGATGGCAATCTCCGGCAAGCTCCCGAAAGGGGAGGCTATCACGGTCGCCAAGGTGAGCGCCATTCAGGCGGCGAAGATGACGAGCATGCTCATACCATACTGCCATCAGGTGAGGCTCACGCACATTGATGTCTCGCTTGAGCCAACCGGTGATGGAAACGGAATAAGAGTGGTTGCAACCGCCTCTGCCATAGACCGAACTGGCGTTGAAATGGAGGCAATGGTGGCTGCATCTGTCGCAGCTCTCACACTCTACGATATGCTCAAGTCAGTTGAATCCGATGTTGAGATTTGCTCAGTTAGGTTGCTCAGCAAGCGTGGTGGGATGAGCGAGTTCACCGAACAGCCGGAAGGAGAACTGCGCTCTGGCGTCATAGTCATTTCGGACAGCGTATATTGCGGGAGGAGGACGGATGCATCAGGCATAGCCATCGTGAACAGGCTCTCGGAGCTGGGGATAAATGTTGTGCACTATTCGGTGCTCCCGGATGACGAAGAGCGCATAGTCAGTGAGCTAATTCGCCTGTGTGACCACGAGGAGCTTGACATCGTTTTCACGACTGGCGGCACGGGAATAGGTCCAAGGGATAAAACGCCCGAGGCAACTGCAAGGGTGATTGAGAGGGAGCTTGAAGGAGTTGCAGAGGCGATGCGCTCATATGGCGGAGAAAGGACCCCGCTTGCTGCTCTCTCTCGCGCAAAAGTTGGTGTGAGGGGTTCTACCATCATCGTCAATCTCCCCGGAAGTGAGAGGGCTGTGAATGAATCCCTTGATGCTCTACTCCCTTGGTTGTTACATGCCTTCCCGATGCTCAGAGGAAAACATTCAAAGCTCCACTCCACATGAATCATCGCAAAAGTGCATTCTGCTGAGCTGGGATTGATGCGAGGCGAAAAGTTATGGCTGTTTTCGTTGGCGATAGAGTTTATCATGTGCGCTGCCGCAGTGGCGAAGTGGGAAGGTATGTCCTGATGCCGGGCGATCCGGGAAGGTGCGAGCTTATCGCCTCTCACTTTGATGACGCTATCAAAGTTGCGGAGCACCGCGAATATGTGACCTTCACGGGCAAGCTTGACGGCGTCACCGTCTCAGTCACCTCAACTGGGATAGGTTGTCCATCAACCGCTATAGCTGTTGAGGAGCTAAGGGCGCTCGGATGCGATACCTTCATACGAGTTGGGACTTCCGGCGCCATGCAAGAACATATTGCGCCCGGCGATATAATCATCGGCACTGCAGCGATAAGAGACGAAGGCACAACATTGCATTACATGCCAATTGAGTTTCCGGCAGTGGCGGACATAACTGTAACACAGGCTTTGATTGAGGGTGCAAAGAGGTGTGGTGTGCACTACCATGTTGGCATAGTCCACTCCAAGGACTCATTCTATGGTGAGGTTGAGCCAGAGCGCATGCCAGTTCATGAGAGGTTGATGAAGCGCTGGGAAGCGTGGGTGAAAGGCGGTGCCGTTGCATCGGAGATGGAAGCAGCAGCTCTGTTTATCGTCTCATCCATTCTCGGTGCGAGGGCTGGATGTGTGCTCCTTGCAGCTGCCAATGTTGAGCATTCAAAACGGACGGGCGAGTTCAAGATCATTGAGGATGTGAGCACCCTCATCAAAGTCGCAATTGCAGGTCTGCGCATACTGATAGCTTGGGACAAAGAGGCGGGGCGAATTTAGCACGCGTAGCAACTACTGAGGTTGGCAAATTGAGCAGTGAAAGATGGGCGTTAGAGGAAGCACTCTCCCCGGTTTGACGCAAAGGAATATCGCCCTGCAGTTTGCGTGGAAGGCGATGTGCTATTGTGCTCATCGCTCATGGCACTTAATTCAACTGAACATATCCCTTGAAGGTGGGGAGTAGGATCTCATGGAACTGATTGTGAGCACATTCATTGAGGCGCCAATTGAGGTTGTCTTCGGTGTGCTCAGGGATGTGGAGAACTACCCGAACATGTTTGCATATGTGAAGGAGCTGCATGTTGTGCAGCGCTCAGACGATGGCAATGAGCTCATTGCTGACATACTTGAGGATATGTTTGGCTTCCTGAAGTGGGTTCGGTCAAAGTTTACATTTGAACCGCCATCATACATGGAGGTTAAACAGCTTTCGGGTCCGTTCAAATCAGCCATCGGTTGGTTTGAACTTGAACCGCAGGGTGATGGGACATTGCTCAGGCACGGCGCAATCATTCGTGCCACAGGGATGGTGAAGATGTTTGGGATGCTAATGCTGCAAAGCGGTGAAGCTGAAGCGAGGATGAGAAGCGAAGTCGCCGCGATAAAGAGGCGCTCTGAGGAGCTCGCAAAGGCGTTCCAAGGGGGTCAAAGGGGATGCGGAAGGAGGACAAAGAGGAATTGAGCATAGGCGAGTTCCAGAGGCTTATAGCGGATGCGTATGTTGCGAGGGATAGACAAAGGGGGGTTGAGGGAACATTCCTCTGGTTCGTTGAAGAGGTTGGAGAGTTAGCGCGGGCGATAAAGCGTGGTGAGCTGATGGAGTTGGAGGAGGAATTTGCAGATGTGCTTGCATGGCTTGTGAGCTTGGCCACCTTGGTAAATGTGGATATGGAAAAAGCCGCCAAGCGCTATCTCAACGGTTGTCCGAAATGCGGCAGCTCACCGTGCATGTGTCCGATGCGGGGATGATTTGGAATCCGCATTTCGCCATCGGGAGCGCGTTATAATGATGAAGTGGTATTAGCACTCCTTCCCTTTGAGTGCTAATACCGTCAGTGGGAGATGCGCTCTCTAAAATCACAACCTCCATGTGGTGGGAGGATAGCCTTGCGGGAAATCCAGGGAAGCGGGGTGTGGGCGATGAAGGTGCGTCCGCTTGGTGATAAAGTCCTGATCAAGCCGCTTGAGCAGGAGGAGAAGACGGCGGGAGGAATTATCCTTCCGGATACCGCTAAGGAGAAGCCGCAGGAGGGCATAGTTGTAGCCGTGGGTGAGGGGAAGCTGCTTGACAACGGTGAACGCCGCCCTGTGGGCGTCAAAGTCAACGATGTCGTTATCTTCTCAAAGTATGCTGGCACCGAAATACGGATCGGTGGCGAGGATTACATCATCGTTGACGAAGACTCCATCCTCGCCATCAAAGAGGGAGAATGAAAAACACCAAACAAAGGCTCAGATGAACAACACGATCGCTCGGAGGTGATCCTAAATGGCGAAGGAACTGCTGTTCAGTGAGGAGGCAAGAAGAGCGTTACTCCGTGGCGCTGATATGGTTGCAAACGCTGTCAAGGTGACTCTCGGACCAAAGGGGAGAAATGTGATCCTTGATAAGCGCTTTGGTTCGCCATCGGTGACAAAGGATGGAGTTACAGTCGCTAAGGAAATTGATCTCGTCAACCACTTTGAGAATCTCGGCGCACAGCTTGTGCGCGAGGTCGCATCAAAGACTAACGATGTCGCCGGCGATGGCACGACAACCGCAACCGTGCTCGCCCAAGCAATGCTTCACGAAGGCATGAAGAATGTTGCCGCAGGAGCGAACCCGATGGCTTTAAAGCGCGGCATGGATAAGGCAGTTCAAAGGGCTGTTGAGAAGCTCAAGGAGATAGCGATTGAAGTCAAGTCAAAGGAGGATATTGAGCATGTTGCAGCAATAGCCGGTAACGACCCCGAGATCGGAAAGCACATCGCCGACGCTATGGATAAGGTCGGTAAAGATGGCGTCATCACAATTGAAGAGGGTAAGGGGATGGAGACAACTGTTGAGGTTGTGGAAGGGCTGCAGTTTGACAAGGGTTACCTGTCGCCGTATTTCATAACCGATGTGGAGCGAGTTGAATGCGTGCTTGAGCATCCCTACATATTGCTCCACGAGAAGAAGATCAGCTCAGCAATGGACCTCATACCCGTGCTTGAAAGGGTCGTCCAAAGTGGCAGGTCGTTGCTGATAATAGCTGAGGATGTTGAGGGTGAGGCTTTAGCGACGCTCGTTGTGAACAAGCTGCGCGGAGTGCTCCATTGCTGTGCTGTTAAGGCGCCGGGCTTCGGTGAGAGGCGCAAAGCAATGATGGAGGATATAGCCATCCTCACAGGAGGCACATTCATCTCGGAGGACTTGGGAATCAAGCTTGAGAATGTAACCCTTGATATGCTCGGGCAGGCTGAGAAGGTTGTCGTGACAAAGGACAACACCACCATCATCGGTGGGAAGGGCAGCAAGGAGAGAATTGCCGGGCGCATCGCGCAGATCAAGAAGCAGATTGAAGAGACGGATTCCGATTACGACCGCGAGAAGTTGCAGGAAAGGCTTGCCAAGCTCGCTGGCGGTGTCGCCCAAATCAAAGTTGGCGCGCCGACCGAGACCGAGATGAAGGAGAAGAAACACCGATATGAGGATGCACTGAACGCTACACGGGCTGCAGTTGAGGAAGGAATCATCTCAGGTGGCGGTGTGACATATGTTCATCTGATTCCAGTCCTTGAGGAGCTTGAAAAGGAGGTTGAGGATCAGGACGAGCGCACCGGAATTGCGATAGTTAAGAAAGCGCTTGAGGCACCGCTGAGGCAAATCGCCGATAATGCCGGCTGGGAAGGCTCCGTGGTAGTGCAACGAGTGCGCTCATTTGAACCGAAGGTGGTAAATGGCAACATCCACTACATCGGGTTTGATGCATTGCGTGAGGAATTCGTGGACATGGTTGAAGCCGGCATCGTTGACCCAGTGAAAGTGGTGCGTGCAGCACTTGAGAACGCAGCAAGCATTGCTGGCATGCTCCTCACAACCGAGGCGTTAGTTGCCGAGAAGCCGAAGGAGGAAGAGACACCCTCACGCCACGAATTTTAACTGAGACACCGCACCGGGAGGGGTGCGTTATAGCTTCGGGTTACAGCACCCCTCCCCTCACACCCGTTCAACCTCATCAAGATGCCTCCAAGTAATCGCGAAGGTATTTGCTCAGCAGTGAGCTCCTCAGCTTCTCAAATATTTTTCGCTCCGTCTGACGCACCGCTTCCCTTGACATCTTGAGCACTCTGCTAACCTCGCCCAACGACCTCTCCTTGCCGTCAAGAAGACCGTAGCGCAGGCTAAGGATGTCCCTTTCCCGCTCGCTGAGTATGGAGAGCAAATCCCTAAGGTGCTCCCTCATGGCATTTTGATATGCCACTTCCTCAGGTGAAGGTGCATCATCGCTTATCAACTCGCCCAATGTCATCTCGGCGTTATCTTCAACTTGCGTGTCAAGTGAGAGTGGTCGCAGAATCAAGCACATCACATCCATAAGCCTCTTGCTCGGGATCCTACACGCCTCAGCCAACTCTTCAATTGTTGGCTGACGCCCCAACTTCTGCGTCAACCTGCGAGCCACAGCCGTTATCCTGCTGACTAAGTTGATGATGCTCAATGGCAACTTGACGCTCCTACTTTGTTCCGCTATGGCGCGCTTAATGGACTGCCTTATCCACCAAGTGGCATATGTTGCAAATCGGTATCCACGCCTCCAATCAAACTTATCAACTGCTCGCATCAATCCCAAGTTACCCTCTTGGATTATGTCCGCAAGCGGGAGCGAAGTTTGAGAGGCAAATTGCTTCGCTATGTGGACTACCAAACGCAGGTTGGCTTCCACCATCTTTTGGCGCGCTTCCAAGTCGCCCTTGCTCAAGCGCTTTGATAACTCAACTTCCTCCTCGGGAGTCAGAAGAGGTGTTTGCGAAACAACGCGCATGTATGCCTCCAACGGGTCACTCACAGCCTCGTCAGCATCCATAATGCCTTCGCCATCTTGAAACCCCATATCGTCATCACATGCAACATCGCCGAGTGCAGCTCCGTCGCCATCAAGAAGCTCCTCCGGATGTTCATCAAGTTCGCGATGCTTCTCAACTTGCTCGTCCCAATCCATGCAGCTCACCCCTTTGCCCCAAGAGGAGCGAGAAGGGCTTCCTTGTGCACCTTGTCAAATCAATGCGTAGACCTTTTTATCTGGGCTTCAAGGTTTTGTGAGCTGTTCATTTATCATCAGCGTTTCCCGCGCAACTGCCTTTCAAGCTCAAGCAACTGCGCAACCTCGGGTGACGAACTGTTAATGACACCGCTTTCCGCCATCTTCAACAGCCGCTCGCGCATCCGCTTTGATTGCTGCTTGATCTTGTAGCGCCTTATAGTCTCAACTCGCGATTCAATCGCGCCCTCAACACTCATAAAGCTCAAATCGGTCATCATCAAACCGCAGGCTTCGGAACGAAGCTGTTCATCCAGCAGCTCAGATATGTATTGCGGGAGCTTGTGGAATTCGTCACCCTCAATGCACGCTGCAACAATGCGCGCAATTTGATTGTGCGATGGAAGGATGAACTCATCCGGGGGCAACAGCTCAATTATCCTGCGAGCCGCAAACTCATCCTGGAGCATTGCTGAAATGAGTTCCCTCTCAGCCTGCTCCACACCTTTTGGCAACGGTGCCCTTGAGCTCTCAAGCAACGAGCGCTCAATCGTATCGTCCACACGGGGACGGGCTGACGGCGCTGATGATGCCGCCTCGTGTTTCCTCCACGCACTCCTTATGGCTTCAAGGAAATGGATGACCCGCTCACCATCCCCTCTTGACCAGAACCTTGCCACACGCTGCATTGCCCCCTCTCTCTCGAGCGGGTCATCCACCTCCCTCAGGATTGCGATAAGATGGCGCAATGCCTGAGAGGTCGGCTTTGAGCCCTCGTCCGATGAAAGGAAACGCTCAATCTTGTAGTCTAACATCTTCAAGCTCCTTTCAACCAACGCTTTAAAAGCTTCGGCTCCCTTCCGCCTCACATACTCATCGGGATCCATCCCCTCCGGCATCGCCACCACTGTCACTTCAACCCCCTCTTGGCGGAAGAGAGCCGATGAGCGAAGCATCGCATTCATGCCGGCTGAATCGGCATCAAAGGCGAGATGGATGCGGCGGGCATACCTGCGCAGCTGCGAGAGCATTTGCGGTGTCAGGGCAGTCCCCATCGTCGCAACCGCATTTTGAAAACCAAACTGATGCAGCGCTATCACATCCATGTAACCCTCAACAACGATGGCTGCATTGCTCTGCTGAATGGCAACCCTGGCGAAGTTCAAACCATAAAGCGTGTCGCGCTTCCGAAATACCGCAGTCTCAGGTGTGTTGATATACTTTGCGGGGTTGTCACCCAAAGCTCTCCCACCAAACCCTACAACATCGCCACTCACCGATATGATGGGAAACATGAGCCTGTCGCGGAAGCGGTCATAATACCTATCTCCAGTCTCAGCACGAACAAGCAAACCAGCTCCAACAGCTTCCTCCAGCGATACAGAACGAGCCCTCAGATAACTTGCCAGCGCCTCCCACTCCCCTGGAGCATAACCTAAGTGGAAGCGCCTTGCAATCTCTTCGCTTACCCCCCTACGCTTCAAGTAATCCCTCGCAACCTTCCCCGCATCCGACCATAAGGTGCGCTCATAGAAATCCATTGCGAGCTTGTTTATCTCAATCAACCTTGCCCGAAGTGAAGCCTCCTGCCTGCTCACCCTCTCAACTCTTATCCCGACACGCTCAGCGAGTTTCTTCAACGCCTCACCAAACGAGATGCCCTCAATGCGCTGCACAAAACTAAACACATCGCCACCAAGCCCACAACCAAAGCAATGCCATAGCTGCTTATCCGGGCTGACCGTGAACGAGGGGGTCTTCTCCTGATGGAAGGGGCAGAGTGCTACATAGTTTTTTCCGACGCGCTTTAATGACACATACGACGAAACCACTTCAACAATGTCGTTTTTCTCCCTTACCTCTCTGATCAGCTCTACGTCCATTATCCTTATCTCCCCGTTGCACGAGGAGTTTAATCCAATCCGGCTCGCTCCGGGATGAAGATGAAGATGCGCGTGACGCGATAATCGTGAAGCGTGAAGACAATGTTGCTGCTCCGATGGTAGCGCAGTTCAACATCCCTGCTGAGCATATTTCCGCTCGCCGAACGAATCTCGTCCGGCCAGCCATAGCGCGACAAGACTCGTTGGAGTGAATCGCCAAGCATGATCGTCTTAAACGGGTTTCCAAGAGCTGTCCTTGCAGCGTCAAATTTCTCCCCGGCCACGATTATTCCAACAACAGCTCCATCACCGTCTATGATGAAACCGAGAGTCGCGTCGCCGCGCCTGTATACCCACAAACATTGATTGCCACGCAGTGGGACAATAACCGGTAACGCCCAAGAAAGCTCGGGAGCTATTGCAGGGGCTGCGGGTGCACCCGGAGCAGGTGCGCCGGGAGCGCCAGGTGCACCGGGTATGCCGGGAGCAGCACCCGGTATAGCTGCGCCTTCAGGCGGACCGCCAAAAACACCGGCAGCGCCTGGTGCAGTGACGCTCGTCATCAACGGCGGCATCGTTTGCGCAAGCACACCCGGAGCCTGAATCACTGTAGTGCCACCAGCAAATGGTTGTATTGGACCGGCAGGCGCTCCACCCATCATTCCAGGTGCACCGGGAGCATAAGGCATACCCGGCATAGCGCCTGGCATTGCACCGGGAGCTGCCCCTTCTGCACCGGGAACTGGAGCTGCAGGTGCCGCAGTCGGTGCAAACATCGGTGGCACTTGAGCGATAACATAATCTGGCACTCCCCACACACGGAGCAAACAAGATGGTGATAGGTGACCATCCTCATCACGCTCAATAGCAAGTGAACCAAGCCTTATACCAGCAAGTTGCACCTCTGGCAAACGGGGCTTCTTATCCCCTTGGGCATAACAGAACGCGCTAAATGACTTAATGACTGCAGCCGATGCAAACACCCAGAGCAATGTGCATAGCGCTAACAACCTCACTTTTCCATCTGAGAGCCATCTCATCATCGGCATCACCCCTGTGGCTGAAGCTCGCCGCACGCCATCATTTCGCAATTTTATCTCCAATTGCGAGTGCGTCAATCGCGGCGATGGACTGCGGTTTATCCTAACCCTATCTCCTCGTCACTTAGATAGCATCCCGGATCGGAAGCAAATGCATCCCCAAGCACAATGTCGGCACGCACCCTCATGCCGCCGCCACAAATCTCAAAGAGACGGCACCGAGCACACCTTCCGTAAATGTGCTTTTGCCTTTCTCTCAGCTTATGCAACAGTTCGTCCTCGCTCTCAAACCACACCCTGTAAAATGAATTTGAGCGCACATTGCCGAGGTTGTAATGCCACCAAAATTGATCCGGATGGACATTGCCAACATGATCAATGCACGCCACTCCAACACCAGAGCCACTGGCCGCACCACCGCTATAGCGCAACAGCTTATAGGCATCGTTAGCTCGCTCGCCATCCTCACTGAGCAACTTGAGGTAGATAAAAGCGCCGTCCACTGGATTGCCCACAGTGAGCACTTCAACGAATGCACCATGCCTTATGGCTTTTATCGTGTTGCACATTATGCGCTCAACCGCTTGCCTCGTTTGAAGCGGGCTTAATTCCAGCCCGCTGGCAAGAGCGCCTCGCCCCGATGGGATGAAATGATAAAAGCAAAGCCTGTCAATGCCATTGCTCAAAGCAAATTCAAACACAGGTTCAATTTGCGAAACGGTGTAGCTTGTGAGCGTCATGCGGATGCCAACGCGCAGCCCAACACGCTTGCAGTTCTCAATCCCATTAAGCGCCATCTCAAAGGCGCCGCGCACACCGCGAAACTTATCGTTCACTTCCCCAATGCCATCCAAGCTTATCCCGACATAACGGACACCGCTTGCTTTTAGCTTAACAGCGATATCGTTGTCTATCAATGTGCCATTTGTTGAAAGGGCTACATCCAGCCCGCTTGAACTCGCATGCTTGAGGAGCTCAAGCAAATCTGCCCGCATAAGCGGTTCACCGCCAGAAACCAAAAGGCGCGCTATGCGCAGCCGGGCAAGCTCGCCAATTAACGCCTTGGCTTCTTCTGTGGTGAGCTCGTCCTCACTTCGGTGTGGTCTTGAGTCGCTATAGCAATGTGCACACTTCAAATTGCATGCACGCGTGACATTCCAAACAACCACCAGTGGATGGATGCCAGTTTGTGCCGCGCGCCCTTTGCCCTCATACCGCAGTTCATCGCTTTTGCAGGTCACGCCGCAGTAAAGCCTCGTCACATTGACCACGAAGCACCACTCCAATAGCAAACCGCAGCATCATCCGGAGACAGTTGAGGTTGCCTCCTCAAACGATAACGAGAACACCCTTGAAGCACCATCATCACCCATGGTCACTCCGTAGAGCCTATCGGAGACCTCAAGCGTGCCCTGATTGTGCGTGATGACGATGAACTGCGAACGCCCATTGAAATCCCTCAACAGCCCAACGAACTTGCTCACATTGGTATCATCAAGGGCTGCGTCAACTTCATCAAGCACGCAGAAAGGCACTGGGCGAACGCCGAGCATGGCAAACAATAGGCATATGGCAGTCATAGCGCGCTCACCGCCGGAGAGCGCAAGCAAATCATGCACTGCCTTACCAGGCGGACGCACTCTCACTTCAATCCCGGCATGAGTGACATCCTCTGAGTCGGTAAGCACAAGCTGCACTTCCCCTCCACCGAACACCCTTGAGAATATCTCTTGAAACTGGCGCTCAACTGCCGCAACCGTTTTCAGGAGATGAGACTTCGTCTCCTCATCAATCTGCCGGATGATTGCGAGCAGGTCCTCCCTCGCCGCCTCCAGATCCATCTCCTGCTCCTTAAGGTGCTCAATGCGAGCTTTGAGCCGCTCGTGCTCCTCAATGATGCCGACATTGACCAAACCCATCTGCTCAATCTTGGACTTCAGTTCATTCAGCTCCTCAATTGCCGCTTGCTTTTGCCGCAGCCCCTCGGCATGCCGCAATGCCTCTTGTGGTGAAGTGGAGAATTCCTCGGCAAGCCGCCTCGCAATTTCATCGCTTTCATAGCGTGCTTCCGCCATGCGCACTTCAATCCTGTTGAGCTCAGATTCAATTTCATCCTTCTCATTGGAGAGGCTGCGCAGCTGCGCGCCGATTGAATCAATCTCCGAAAGCAACCTATAGCGATACTGGCGCCATTGCTCAAAGGCAGCCTCGGCTTCAGCGCAGGATTGCCTTAGCCGCTTGCGTTCCTCCTCAAGCTTTGGAAGGCACTGCGATAGCTCATTCAGCTGGGCTTCAAGTGAAAGGAGCGCCTGCTCGGAGCGCGAAGCCCTTTGCTCCACCTCGGAGAGCATCTCACAAAGCTTTGCCTCCTCTGACTGAGCCGAGGTGAGCTTCTCAGAGAGCTGAGCAAATCTCATGCGGACATTTGATAAGCGCTTGCCCAACTCATCCCTCATCTTGAGCAGGCTCTCCATACGAGCCACGGCTTCAGAGATGCTGCTTTCAAGCTCGCCTGCGAGAGCCTCAGCTTTACTTAACTCCGACTTGAGCGAATCGGTTTCGGCTGCAAGTTGTTGACGCTCCGCTTCAAGCTGCCCTCTCTCCACGCCGATTAATTCAACGCGCTCATTGAGCTGTTCAATGCGCCTAAATGTCGCTTCACGCTCAGCGTCCAACCTCGCCTCAAGTTCGCTCAGCTCTGACAACTCATTGCCCAATGCTTCAATGGCGTCCCTACGGCGCTCAACCTGCGCCAATCTCTCCCTCAACTCAACCTCATAGCGCTGCAGCTTCACCTCGGCATCCCGTATCCGATTGCGCAGCTCATCAATTTCACGCCTGCGCGCAAAGAGCATGTGAAGCGAATGAACCTCATACCCGCCGGATATCGGACCACCCGGAATGATGAGTTCGCCATCAAGGGTGACTATGCGCAAACCCGAACTCACTTTCCTCCCCAAACCCGAAGCGACAGCCATATCTCTCACGATGAGCACATTGCCAAGCAAGTAATCACGCACAGCCTCATAACCGTCGGCTACTCCGACGAGCTCATTTGCCCATCCAATGACGCCATCCGCGCGTTCAAGAACCTCATCAATCTCGCCACCATGCCTTCGGCGGGGTCGTATGAAGTCAAGCGTCAGGAATGTAGCCCTCCCAGAGCGGTTACGCTTCAAGTAGTCAATAGCGACCTCCGCATCTTTTGTTGTTTCGGTGACGATGTATTCAATTGCGCTGCCGAGCGCCGCAGCTATGGCAATTTCAAGTTCGCTCGGGACACGAAGCAAGTGTGCAACAAGTTGATAGCTGGCTGGTATCTGCCCGGAGCGCGAAGCCATTAGCACGCTCTTTGGTCCCTCTCTGATACCGTGCAATGCAGCCTCGCTCTCCTCAAGCGCGCTCAAGCGCGCCCTTAAGCCGCTGAGCAACTCACGCAGCGTGGCAATCCTGTAGCGCAACTCATCGTTGGTGAATTCAAGTTCCGAGAGCTCCAAGCGCTTCATGCGCAGCTTCTCTTGGATGTCTGCCTTCCTAAGCTTTACGGAGTTTGACTCGGCATCAAGTTCGCTCAACTTGGCTTCAAGCGCTTGAACTTGCTCGGTGAGCTCTGTGCGCTCTCGCTCAAGCTCGGAAGCGCGCAGGCGTAAAACGCTCTCCGCATGGGAGCAATCAACAAGCCTGTTGCGCAGCTTGGTGACGAGCCTCATGGTCTCAACATGCTGTGAACGGAGCGAATCAGCTTCAACTTCCTCAGCTGCTATCCTATCCTCAACCTGCCTAAGCTCATCCAAAAGCCCGTTTTGTTCACGCTCGCACTCGCTCACCAACTTGGATAGCTCCGCTATCCTCTGGCGCGCGTCCTCAAGCTCCTTGAGGAGTAAGCGCTTCCTTTCAAGAGCCCGCTGCATCTCTCCCCTTTCAACCTCAATTCGCTCCAGCAAGAGATGCTGCCGTTGCTTTGCCAGCTCAATTTCCCCTTCAATGCTTTTTGCCGTCTCAACCGCACGCACAGAGCGCTCACGAAGCTGCTCCAGTTGTCCTTCAAGTTCGTGCAGCTCAGCCTCAATTTCGGAGCGCCTTTTCTCAAGCTCGCTTATGCCAGCCTCAACTTGCGAGAGGCGTTCTCGCCACTGCTCCGCCTCTTCAGAGAACTTTTGCAGCCGCCTCTGCCTAACACCCCATTCCCACCCGAGCAAGCTCATTTGCAAATTTCTGTAGCGCTCCACCAGTCCCTTATACTGCTTTGCCAACTCCACCTGTTCGGCGATTGATTCAAGCTGCGCTTCAAGCTCGTGTCTCAAGTCCCTCAACCTAACGATGTTTCTCTCCGTCCTCTCAAGCTTGCGCAGGGCTTCCAAACGGCGCGCTTGATAACATTCCGTGCCGGCAACTTGCTCAAACAAGACACGCCTATCCTCAGGGCGAGCTGCGAGTATGGCGTCAACTTCGTTTTGACCGATGAGCGTGAATGCGTCGGCGGAAAGCCCAACGCTGAGAAGCAAGTTCTGAATGTCGCGGAGCCTGCATGGCGTCTTGTTTATGAAATAGTCGCATTCTCCCGAGCGGTATATCCGCCTTGTTATTGAGACTTCGCTAAAGCCGATAGGGAGAGCGCCATCGCTGTTATCAAATGTGAGCGTCACTTCGGCTATGTTCATCGGCTTGCGCTTCTGGCTGCCGGCGAAAATGATGTCCGTAGAGCGAGTGCTCCTCAATGCCCTGTAACTGCGTTCACCGAGAACCCATTGGATTGCTTCAGCTATGTTGCTCTTGCCGGAGCCATTTGGTCCAACTATGGCGCTTATGCCGGGCAAAAATTCAATCTCCGTCTTTGTGGCGAAGCTCTTGAAGCCATAAATCTCAAGCCGCTTGAGATACATCACTGCCTCATCTCCTGCTGCATGCGTTGCATTGATAACTGCTTTGCCATTTTTATTGCTGCCACAAAGGCTGTCTTGCTCCTATGGAGACTTTGCGCAACGCAAGCGCTTGCAGAGCCTCAAAAACAATCCGTCAGCTTATTGCGCTTCCCGGTTTGAGCACGCCTAAGCAGAATTTTAGCGCCGCAAGCGCAATAGCAATGTGCTAACTGCAGCATATCACCTTAACCTTCCGAGGCATGTAGCTACGCTCACCCTACCGGCATCGTCCTCTCCAACAACTTCAACTAAGGCAACTTGTGCCGTCACGCCCTCTGGGAGGCGGCAGAAAACGGTTCGTGTGCCCCTACCCATCTCCGTCCTTTGGAGAACGGTTGCGATGACCCTGCCAGTCAATGCCCGCAGGCGAATTGACACAGCCATATCGGTGAGAAGCGTAAACCGTATGCCTAAACCACCTCGGTATGGCGTTGCCGAAAGACCGAGTATGTTAGCCCCCGAACTCCCCCTCAACTGCGCGATGACTCGCAATCTGTATGGCTCATTGCGCCTCTGCAAGGTCAGCCGAGCGTGGCGGCGCATGCATAAAGCCCTCCCAGAAGCAGCATCAACCAATGTGAGGCGATAGGACGAAGGCACATTGGATATGCCCTCCCAAGAGAGAGCGACATCGCCGAAGCTTGCATCCACAATGACATCCCAAGAGGTAAGCGCGCTGCGCGGTTGAACAGCAACCTCATACTCGGCTGAACGATTGCCAAACAACTTTTGCAGCGCGAGGCAACGCACCTTTGCACCCGGCGGAGATGGCGGCTTAAGCACATCAAGTGCATCATGAGAGATACACCCTTGCGATGACACTGCGATGATGGCGGAATCACTTTCACCAGCACAACTTGCCACCAACTTGATTTGCCAATCCAGCTCGCCAACCCAGCTGCGGCGCGATATGCAGCTCTTTGAGTGAGCCACTGAAGCGGCGGTAGATCTGGAATTGCTGGCTGGTGGCATGAAGCGCACAGTGACATCCTCTGAAATGGCGATCCAGAAAGCGGCGAACGGCTGCAATTCAAATTCGCATCCCACGACCGCATACTTTCCGGGAGCGAATGGGTCGCTTGGCGGCAAGTAGATGAAAGGCGGCGATAGGACGACGCCTTTAGCCAATGCGTCATCAAGCGTCATTGCCTCACCATTACGAATCACCAAGATGGAACCCAATTTGATTGGCACTGGGAACGGATTGCCAAGCATGTGCCATGACACAGAAGCGCCATCCGCCGGGAGCGAGACATCGTAGGGCAATGATGGGTCAATTGGCTCACCTGCATGGAGCACTACCGAATCGTTCTTCAAACGAACAAAATAGCCAACACCAGCCGGAGGCGATGCGACTTTAACCCCCCTCGGTCTGAATGAGGCATAACCTTCCGGATCCGGCGCCGGGAACATGCGATATGCCGATGCTTTGTTATCCCAACGGGCTAACATCGCGGAGCTATCATTGAGCACAACCCTTGGATCTGAAGATGTTGTCGCCATTGGGAGTGTGAACATGCGCACACCTTTCCGCAAAGTGTGCGGTGCAACCTCAAACGAGATTGATGATGAAGCGCTATTGCCGAAATTATCCTTTGCCGAGACTGTGAGGGTGTGCCTTCCGGGACTGAGCGGCGCATTCGGCTTCACCTTGAGCAGCATCGTTTGCGCATCATAGCGGAATTCCTTGGGATCCAGCTTGCTTCCATCAATCCAGAGTGAGATTGAGGCATCGTCCAAGCCGGCATACCCATCGTCCCTCACCTCAACAATTAACATCGGACGAGTCAAAGGCAGCTTCATCCCATCGGCACTCGGCATGAGGAAGCGAATGATTGGCGGAAGCGAATCCACCCCCGAGCGAGCTGCAAGGAACCTTCCCCATTCGCAATCCCTTCCGAAATCAAGGTCGCTCAAGTAAGCGCTGTCAAACCCTTCCGGCGGTGGGAAGTAGATTGCAATCCCGTGAGCGTTGTCCACATTGATATCAAAGCCAGTCCTGTGAGCCTCAGCGAACAGCGCCCCTGAGTCACTCGGACCGTGAGCTTCAATGACCTTGTGCGCTGCACCCTTTACTGCCTCATCTGGAAAACGCTGTATGAGCAACTCGCAAAAGTGATAAAGGTCGCGATAGATGTGCTCCGAAAACGATTGCGTTACTCGCCTCAACCCCTCAATGAGCTCGGCATGAGCTGAAAGCCTTTGCCTTAACGCAACAGCGAGCTCACTAATGGCGCTCACAAGCGGTTGAAGCACATCAAGACGGTATACGGCAATGGTGACGGAGCTTCCAGCACCATTTGTTGGCTTGCCCGGCTCATACGATGCGACATAGTGCTTGACAAACCTTTGCAAAAATTCCTCGGTGGGTATGCTTGGGTTTGATGTGAGCTCGCCAAGGAAGCGGTCATATGGATAGCCATCATTTGGCTCCGAGAGCTGCGATGCGATGAGATACTTTGCTGCGTGCCTGACTTGATGGGCATTCTCAATCATGCTCATCTCCGACGCATCATAGCCGAGTATTTCGAGCGGCTTTCCGCCAAGGACACCCTGGCGCAGCTCCCAAAATGCCTCCTTGAGCTCTCGGTTGGAGAGGTAATCATTGAAGCTGTCGGAGAAGATTATTGCCCTGTGCAACAACCTGCGCTCAAACGGGCGCACACCAGAACCATGATCCGACAGGATGAGGAAGTATCGCTCCGCCGGATAACTTCTCACAGCCCATGCGACGAAGTCAACAAGCGCACCCTTTGTGCCCATGTTGAGCGTGCCGAGGTCGGCAATCATCTGCGATCGTATGGTGTTGTTGGGCGGGACATCCGGTGACGGATCCTCATACGGGTCTCTCGTGACGAAGTATCGCCTTGTCCCAACCCAATTCCCATTTGATGTGTCGTAGAATGGCGAGCGTGAGAGCTGCACAACGATGTTCACATCGCCTGTTGAACCCACCTTCTCCATCTCGTTCAAATCCTTAATCAGGGCACTTTCAAGGTCGTTGTCGCCGCACATGTAAACCATGACCGTCCACTTGCTCGGCTTTGCAGTAAGCCAACAAAACTGCGCGCTCACAAGAAGGTGCAACCAAACAGCGATGAATGCGATCAACCGCTGTGCGAACCCCGTCGTGCACAACTTAAAGAGCAACTTGCACCCCTCCATGGCATCACAACTCTTTCAACCTGATGAGCCAGCTCATGAGCTGTTCAACGGCGTCTTCAACCTCCTCAGTGCGAGCCGCAAGCGAAAGGAGCGTCTCGGCGTAAGTTCGCACACACAACCTCTTTATCGTCTCAATGTGCTCGCTCAACTTGAGCAGGCTCTCAAGCTGCCCGATGAAGTCGTCTTCCTCAACTTTCTTACCCATGTGCTTCGCCTCATTCTCAACTGCCTGTAGCAACCTCACGATGCGCTGCTTCCTGTGCTCAATGTGCAATGTCCCATCACCACCCTTTGCGCTTTTGCTACACGATTTGTGAACGCTCCATTAGCTCATCAAGCTCATCCGGCAATATGCCGAGTTCATTCGCCAAGTCCAGCACAGTATACCTTGAGCGTATCGTATGAGCCAGCATTACAGCTTCACGAAATTCACCGCGATGCAAGTTCAACTCGTGAATCGTTGTCGGAGCCCCGGCATCAAGCAACATCTGCCGCAAGCTGTCGTGGCTCCGCACCACTCCGCTCAGCCTTGCCTTCGTGTCATCCCACATGGCGATTACCCGTTCCAGTTTGCGCTTAAGTTCATCCTGTGACTTGGGGTGCTTCAATGAGAGTTGCTCAATGATGCGCTCGCATGCTTCGCCGAAGAAATCTCGCACCCTCGGAAGCCACTCATTGATGCTCACATAGCGCTGCGCCAACCTCTCACAGTCAAGTTGAAGCGCCTCAATTTCAAGCAGGCGTCCGTATAGCGTCGCCGAAAAAATCGTCGCAACACCGACCTGCGCTCCATGAAGGTTCACCCTACGCCCCGTGACATTTGCATGCATGTCAAGGGCATGTGATATCAAATGCTCACCGCCGGATACGGGGCTTGAGCTTCCAGCTATGGTCATCGCCACCCCGGAAAGGCATAGCGCTTCCATAAGCGCTTTGACGGCATGCGGCTCTCGGCTCTTCAACCTTGATGCACTGGACATGTATAGCAGCTCAGTGCGGGATAGCAATTGGAGGCAGAATTCGCACAGGTAGTCCCCAAAGAGGATATGTGCGAGCATCCAATCGGCATTTGAGACCGGCTTTGATAGCGCATCACCGAGACCAGCAGCTATCAACTCATACGGTGCATGACATAACACATGCAAATCTGCCAGAACGAAAACTGGCGGGTTGGCTGGGAGCGTCATCTTGAGTCCGCCAACAGTGATTGCAGCAATTGATGATGTGTAGCCATTCATTGATGGTGCAGTGGCGACGATGGCATAAGGCTGACCTGCATTTGTGCTCACATACTTCGCTATGTCGTTAATCGTGCCTGAGCCAATGGCAAGCCAAAAGTCACCATGAGGGCTTGCGAGCGAATTAGCCCTGTCGCAAGTTTTGTCATCGGCTTTCGGGCTGTCAAGCACCACTTCATGCACGCGAATGCCACACGAGCGAAGCCGCCTTGCGGCTTCTCTGCCGCACACCTCGTAAGTTATTTCGTCCGCCAAAAGATTGCACAGCCCGACCATACCATTGCGCTCACACAACTCGCCGAGCAAAGCAATTGCTTCACTTTCAATGACGACCTCCTTTGTCGGGATGTAATGTCTCCTTCCACAAGCGCACTCAAAGCTTGTGCCAAGCAACTCATGCAGGCTAACATCGCCCTCCATCTCGCATCATCTCCTCACCTCTGGCACACGCTCTCCAATGCCATGCGGAAGTGATACAATGCAATGACGATGCCATGTTTCGCCACTCGGCTTAATCCGAGAGGAGATGCATTGTGCCCAATGCATCCGACTTTGATTCGCATCGGCTCATTTGAAATACGCACATACGGCGTAGCAATTGCGCTCGGCTTGATTGTCGGTTTGGCATGGTCAAGGCGCGAGTTTCAAAGGCGCAATTTGCCGTCTGAGTTCGTCAGCACGGCAGCCCTCGTTGTCATCCCCTCAGGAATTATTTGCGCACGCCTCTTATATGTTGCGCTCAATTGGGAGGAGTATGCTGATGACCTGCTGAGCGTTCTCAACCTGCGCGCTGGCGGCTTGTCACTCTTTGGAGCACTCATCGGTGGTATAGCGAGCCTCGCGCTGATCTGCAGGGCGAGCAAAGTCAACTTTTGGGAAGTCGGCGATGCACTTTCACAGGGCTATATGCTGGCTTACGCGCTTGGGAGGGTCGGTTGCTTCTTCAACGGATGCTGCATCGGGTATCCAACTAACTTACCTTGGGCAATGCGTTTCCTGACTGAGGAAGGAACTATGACACCGCCATCGCACCCAGTGCCATTGTATGAGGCTGTGGGCGCGTTGCTCACATTCGCCATCCTGAGGCGAATCCACAGAGTGAGGAGTTTTCTCGGTCAGGAGATGATCGCAGCCTTAATGATTCACCTGCTCATCAGGTTCGCAAACGAAATTTTCCGGCGGGGCGTCTCCGCGAAGGTGACAGCCATCGGGCTGACGCAGGCACAAATTGCGTGTGCTATAGGGATGGCAATTCTGATTTGGCTTTACTGGCGCAGGAAGGTGAAGGAATGCGCAGCGGTTACAGGCACTCGGTCATCTTGAAGAAGCGCATGCGAACACAGGTTGAGCGCTATAGGTGGGAGCTGCTGAGAAAGGCGCTGCCATCGCTACACCGATTGTCATCCGGGGCTTGGAGGAGGCACATACGAAGCATCGTATTGCGCCCATGCATTGATGCCTCAACAATATGGACGGTGCTCAACATGCAACGGCGACAGGGCAGATAGCTAATCGTCAAACAGTGCCAAAGGGGTTGAACTGAATTACTCAGGCAGCCATTTGCTCCGCGAGTTTGGTGAGCTCAATAAAGTTCAATGCAGCTCTCTCACCATAAGTGCCGGATGCCGTCCCACTTAGCACGAAGCCATCCGGACCTGCAACTTCAATCAATCGCTTCCCGATGCGGAGGACAACCTCTGGCGGCTCACGATTTAGCACATTCATGTCATCCATATTCCCGACGATGCACACCTTCCCACGAAGCAACTTCTTCGCTTCCGCCATATCGCAATCGCCCCAAGGTGGCGCTTCAAGTGGGTCAAGGGCATCAACACCGATGTCGGCAATCATCTCAAGGTAGCGCATGATTGGACCGTGATTGTGGTAGTATGCGATTGCACCGTATTCGTGCATCAGCGCCACAAGATGCTTATCAACTTGGCGCACGAGAACATCAAACGCCCTCGGACCGAGCTGAACGGAAACATATTCACCGCCGACTATCCTAAAGCCATCAACGCCGACTCTGCAAACCCTCTCAACAAACATCATCAGGCGCTCATTCGCCACCCTCACAAGCTCAATCATCACATCCGGCGCATCCGCCCAAAGGAGACAGAAATCCTCCGGGGAGAACCACTCAGCCGGTAGGCAAACGGCGTTTGGCAAATCCCACAAAACTATACCCTCCTCCCCAAGCCTATCCTTCCACGAGTTGAATTTTGCAAGTGCAGCATTGAGCTCCTCATCGGATGGCGGAACATATGGCACTGAGAGCAGCTTCTCCACATCATCGGGTGACTTGCACGGGAACTCAATTGTAGCCCTCGTCGCAGCTGTTGACTTCACAACGCGCCTCAAATCGCCCTTTGGTGTGTGATAGGTAATGATGGTCAAATCGCCATCAGTCTCAACATCAAACTTCAATGCACTCCCAATGAGGCAATTGCAAGCGCCGCCTGAGTAAATGATGATGTCAGTGCGCTCAATGAGCATCCCTGCAAGCTCGCTGTTTGGGTCAATCCTCCCGAACCCCTGAGGCGAAACCGGAACCCTATCAGGCGTGCCACACGAAAAGGCGCACAGGAGACGCTCACGAGAAGTCATCCGCATGATGAACCCTCTTACGATGCGTTATCAGAGCTGCTTTTCCCAACGGCTCATCGGCGCTGCTCAAAGAAGCGCCGAAGCAAGTTGGCGCACTCCTCGCTCAGCACACCGCCAACGACTGCGACAATGCCATCGTAGGCGCTCAAGCCAAACAGGTTGATAACCGACCCAGCCGCACCGGCTCTCTCATCATATGCCCCAAATACCAACCTCCCAAGCCTCGCTTGAATCATCGCCCCAGCACACATTGGGCATGGCTCAAGCGTGACATAAAGTGTTGCCCCGTTGAGACGCCAATCGCCAAGTGCACTGGCTGCGGCTTCCATAGCAAGCATCTCGGCGTGCGCCAGTGGTGACTTTAACCTCTCGCGCATGTTATGCGCTTTGGCTATCACCTTGCCATCGCACACGACGATGGCGCCGACGGGGACTTCACCGCACTCAAAGGCTTTCATCGCCTCCTCAATTGCGAGGCGCATAAACGCTACATCCTCACTTGAGGCGAATGCCTTAAAGCTTATCACGCCGCTTGATGCTTGGGGAGTCATCACACTTCACCGACACCGGCGCAAGCGATTCGGCAGGGCTTTAAAATCTAAGTGCCCCTGCCCGGACTCGAACCGGGATCTGCGGCTTAGGAGGCCGCCACTCTATCCTCTTGAGCTACAGGGGCATCGCTGCTCCCAAAAATGAATGCGCCCAAATTTTACGCAATCACATGCGCCCGGCGCGATTCGAACGCGCGACCTCTGGCTCCGGAGGCCAGCGCTCTGTCCGACTGAGCTACGGGCGCATACCACAACAGCTAAAGCATATTGGCGCGCCCGGAGGGATTCGAACCCCCGACCCCGGGATCCGTAGTCCCGTGCTCTATTCCAGCTGAGCTACGGGCGCGCCAAATGGCGGAGGGACCGGGATTCGAACCCGGGAGGGAGGCTTCACAACCCCCCTACGGCTTAGCAGGCCGCCGCCTTAGCCACTCGGCGCATCCCTCCACCGTGCTACCTTTCATTTTAACATCAAGCAGCTACATCGTAAAGCACCGTAGCAAAGCCACCGCAGACTTCCCAGATCAACGGCTCGGTATCACTTTCTCAAAATCCACCTTCGTGTAATCCTTTGGCGGAGCAAATAGGCTTTCCTTGAGGGGCTTGACCTCAACTTTTTTGACGATGCGCCTCATGCGCACAGGCTTATACAGCTCCTGTCTCATCGGCAGCCCAACAGCTTTCCCCACAACGGCTTCGTAAATTTGGCGCACCATCGCCGGGACAGGCGTTAACGCAAACGCTATGCTCATGAGCTTGTTGACATCCACAGCAACTTTCAGAGCTTCACAAAACCAGAGCTCGGCAACCAAACTGCCATCTCCAAACACTTGAAGCCGCTTGCATACATACCCAGCAATCCTATCCATACCACCGTCCTTAACTACGACCGACTTAAACATCTGATTCATGAAGGCAAGCATGGCAAGCGCTTGCATCAGCTTTTGCTTCTCCTCGGGTTTGGCTTCCTTCATGCGCTCCTCCAGCTTCTTTAGCTGCTCATCAAGCGCCTTGCGCATATTCTCGGAAAGCTGTAGCAGGCGCTCAAGATTGACAACGGTATACTCACGGCGAGATTGTGAAATGATCACGACCTCACCGCTCTTCGTGTTGGCGATTACAATCACATCTCTGAGCTCATAGCGCAACCTCTCGCCACTTATGTAAGTCACTTCCGACATCGGTTTGACTTCCTTGCTGCCATCAGAACCACCAGAAACCTCCGCGTGGATGACATAGCCCTTCGGCTGAGCAAATGCTTGTGCACACGCAAGCATGAGCGCAAACTGCAAACATAGCAAACTCCCCCTCATCTATCTCACCTCACACAAGCTGTCACCTTAGCAAGCCCTTAGCGATGAGGTAATCGGCAAGCGCCTCACGCCAATCCCTCAACGGCTCAATCCCAAACTCGCTTAGACGAACGCTGATCAGCGGTGTGCACTTTGGGCGGCGCGCATGGAGGGAAAGTTCACCGGATGAAATTGGAACGACATCGGCATCCAGACCCAAAAGGCTTAAAGCGAATGTCGCAAATTCATGCCAACTGCATTGCCCAGAATTCGCCACATGAACAACCCCACGAGCGCCAGCATCAATGAGCTCACATAGCTTCAAAGCCAAGTCGTGTGTGAATGTTGGGCTTGTCACTATGTCGGTGACAAGTCGCAACGGCTCTTTCCTCATCGCTGCACCGACGACGAAGTCAACGAAGTTGCCACCTTTGGATCGGCTGCCGCGAGTCCCATAAAGCCCAGCAGTGCGCACTATGAGATGGTCATCGCAGTAGTTGCGCGCAAACATCTCGCCAACCAGCTTTGTAAGCCCATAGATGTTGATTGGGTTAGGCGGATCATGCTCAGTGTATGGCGAACCCTTCTCGCCATCAAACACAAAGTCAGTGCTTATTTGCACAAGCTTGACTTTAGCCCTTGAGCATTGAATGGCAATGTGCCATACTGCAAGCGCGTTGACTTTGATGGCGCTCTCCACATCACGCTCACAGGCATCCACATTCACCATAGCCGCACAATTGATCAACACATCCGGACGATGTCGCTCAATGGCTGCGGTCATCGCTTCGCGGTTTGTGATATCAAGCTCGGAGCGTGATAGCGCCACAACATCATGTGAGCGCTCAATGAGCTTATCAACGAGGTCACTGCCGAGCTGTCCAGAAGCGCCCGTCACAAGGACCTTCAACACGCTCATGTCCGTTGTCACCCATCACCCTCATCGGGGCTTCAATGGGGCAATTGTTCGCACTATTCATGCCCGCTCTGCATCCGCTGCCAACTCGCCATCTAAAGCACAATTGTCTAATGGCTCTTGTGCTCCTCCTTTTCCCTGAGCACCCTGCGGAGCACCTTCCCGATGGCTGACTTCGGCAACTCGCTTACAAACTCAATCGCCCTCGGAACCTTATACGGCGATAACCTCTCGCGGCAGAACTCAATTAGCTCAATCTCGGATGCCTCCTGCCCCTCACGCAGCACAACATAAGCTTTGACGATCTCGCCACGCACTGGATGCCTTTCACCCACCACAGCAGCCTCTTTAACCTTTGGGTGACTGTAAAGCACTTCCTCAACTTCCCTCGGATAGATGTTGAACCCGCCAACGATGATCAAATCCTTCTTTCGGTCAACGATGTAGAAGTAGCCATCGCTGTCCATCTTTGCGATATCGCCAGTGTATAGCCAGCCCTCGCGAAGCGTTTGCGCTGTCTCCTCGGGTCTGTTCCAATAGCCCTTCATCACCTGCGGACCTTTTATGGAGAGCTCACCCACCTCACCGACTGGAACGCACCTTGTGCCGGTCTCCAAATCCATCACCCTGCATTCGGTGTCCGGAACGGGCAAGCCTATGCTGCCCATCCTCACCTCTCCACCCCAAATCGGGTTGATGTGTGTCACCGGGGAAGCCTCGGTCAAGCCATAGCCCTCAACGAGCTTGCCGTTGGTCACACGCTCAAACTCAACCGCAACTTGCATTGGCAATGGAGCACCACCGCTAATGCACGCTTTGATTGATGTGATGTCAATCCCGCCACGCTGTGCGTGATGGCTAACCGCTCCATACATGCTCGGGACACCCATGAAGACGGTGACACGATACCTTGAGATGAGCTTCACCGTCTCCGCGATGTCAAACCTCGGCGTCAGGATAAGCGCAGCGCACTTAAGCACGCCAAAGTTCAAGCAGGTTGTCATCCCGTAGGAATGGAAGAAGGGAAGGACGCAGATGAACCTCTCCTCGCCGTCCTTCAACTCTGTCGCCCAAGCACTGCACTGGTAAGCATTAGCCACAAGGTTGTAGTGGGTTAACATGGCAGCCTTTGGCAGCCCGGTCGTCCCGCCAGTGTATTGGAAAACGGCTACATCATCGCGCGGATTAACGCTGCGCGATGCCGGCTTACCCTGCGTTCGCAGAAGCTGCTCAAACTGGTGCAAGCTAACATTGCTCGGAAGCTCAACTTTTCCTTTGGGACGAGTCTTGAGCCATATGGGCAAGCTCAACCATGCCGGCACATACCCTGCAAGCGATGATACAACAATGTGCTCAACTGCAGTGCCGTGCAGCGCTGCGCTGACCTTGTCCATGAGCGCGTCCAAAGCAACGATGGCTCTTGCGCCGCAATCCCTCATCAGGGCGTTAAGCTCATACCAACTCATCAGCGGGTTTAAAGGGACGACTGTGCAGCCAGCCCTTATAGCCCCGTAATACGCGATTATGAACTGCGGGCAATTCGGCAGCATTAACGCAACCCTATCCCCGAAGTCCAATCCGAGCCTTTGAATGGCACACGCAAACTTTGAGGCGAGCTCATCAAGCTCGCCGTAATTCATGCGTGCACCGTAGAAGACCGTGGCTGCATTGCCGCGATGGCGCATTGACGCTTCACTCAAAATGGCATCAAGCGGCACTTCGGGATATTGAAGCGATGGCGGGACACCCTTCGGATAGCGTTTGAGCCAAACTTTCCCGTCATAATGCTCGCAGCTCATCATCTCATCACTCCATCAAGCCCATACGACAATGCGAGCAACTCAGCAATGTGCATCACCTTCACATTTAAACCATAGCGCTTAACGCCATACTGCAGCTGCAGTTGGCAACCGGTGTTTGCAGTCACTATGGCATCAGCTCCCGATTGCCTTATCCGCTCCAACTTGCGCTCAAGCAGCCACATTGAATTCTCGTGGAACATCAGCCCGTAGATTCCGGCGCTTCCGCAGCACACATCCGATTCCTCAAGCTCAACAAACTCAATTGAGGGTATAGCCGTGATGAGCCTCCTCGGTTGCTCCCTTATACCCTGAGCATGCAACAAGTGGCATGGGTCATCGTAAGTGACTCGCATGTGGATGGGCTTCAAGTCGTCTGCAAACGGAAGCTCAAAAATGAGTTCGTTGAAATCGCGCACGAGGGATGAGAACGCCTTTGCCCGTTCGCCGAACAACTCATCATCGCTTAGCCATTGCGCATACTCCTTCATTGCTGCGCCGCAGCCAGCTGCATTTGTAACTATGGCATCAAGCCCATGCCCTTCAAACGCCTCAATGTTGCGCCTTGCAAAGCGTTTGGCATCCTCCCCAAAGCCGGCATGGATTGCTATCGCACCACAGCAAGTTTGCCCCCTCGGTATGACCACTTCGCAGCCAAGATGCGAAAGGACATTGACTGTTGCCTCATTGACCCCCCTTAGCAGCACATCTGAGGCGCACCCCAGAAGGAATCCCACCCTCATCCTGCGCTTCCCTTTCGGCGGTATGACGGTCTTACCATCATAGCACGCGCTTCTTTGACGGCGGTCGGGCAACATGCCTTCAATCTGCAACCATCTGTGAAGCCAATGAGCATCGCCGGTGCATCCGGAGAGCCATCTTGCCAGCTTCACAAGCCCCAATACCCTCGCCATCTCCACGAATAGAACGAGCGCATTGAAACGATGCCTGTAAGGGAAAACATGCCTGATGAGCACCTTGAGCAATAGATTGCGTCTGGTCACACCGAGCCCCATCTCCTCAAGCCTTGCCCTCGCAAGCTCAATAAGGGAGCCGTAACGCACTCCCGATGGGCATGCGCTCTGGCAAGCCCTGCAGGCTAAGCATGTATCAAGGTGCCTTAGCAGGGCATCAGTTGGGCTTGCTCTATTTTCGGCAAGCGCCCGCAAAAGGTGCAACCTGCCCCGCGGTGAATCAGCCTCATCAAGCGTCTGCATAAACATGGGGCAAGTCGCCAAGCAAAAGCCACAGCGAACACAGTCAAGCAGCAGCTCAAACTCGTCCTCACTCATGGATATGCTGCGGCGCAGAGTGTTTGAACGGCTGCGATCGCCAACATGGCTCAACTTGTGAGCGGATGAAGCCGAAATGGGATGCATTCCTACCACCTGACTTGGGGTTCACTTCACCACACCGACGCGAACATTTCTGAAGCGCGCCGGCGGAACTCCATGCCCAACATGCATCGTCTGCATCGGCTCACCCTTGCCACAATTCGGCAATCCCCAAAGCTGCCATTCGCTCTCATTCCCAATGGCATCACAACTCCTCCAAAACTCATATGTGATGCCGGTGTATGTCGGGTTCTTAATCATCTTTGTCAGCTTGCCGTTTCGTATTAGCCACCCTATCTCGCACCCGAATTGGAAGTTGAGGCGCTTGTCATCAATGCTCCAGCTCTTGTTCGTGTCCATGAAGATGCCCTCACTCACATCGCTTATCATTTCTTCAAGCGTGCAGTCACCCGGCTCCAAGTTGATGTTCGTCATTCTGATGAGCGGTATGGCGTTGTAGTTTTCGGCACGCATAGTGCCATTGCTCTCGCTCAACCCTATCAAAGGGGCGGTCTCGCGCGAGGTCAGGTATCCAACGAATATGCCATCCTTGACGAGGTGGAAGCGCTGCCCGGGGACTCCCTCATCATCGTGTGCAAAACCACCGAGAGAACCCTCAATTGTGGCGTCGGCGACAATGTTGACTATGGGAGAGCCATATTCAAACTTGCCGAGCTTGTCCGGAGTGAGGAAGCTCGTGCCAGCGAAGCTCGCCTCCGTTCCGAGCACCCTATCAAGTTCCGTTGGATGACCACATGATTCGTGAACTTGCAATGCCATTTGGTTTGAGCCAAGTATAACTGTCGTGACTGTTGACGGACACGGCTCGGCATCAAGCAGCCGGACTGCCTCCATGGCGATGCGCCGGGCATGTTCCTCCAAATCCAGCGATAGGATGAATTCGTATCCCCTCGCTGCGAAGTTTCCGCCATGTGCCGCCGGATATGAACGGCGCTGCACATCGCTCCCTCTCACTGCGGTTGCCGTTATTCCAGCACCGACTTCGACCCTCTCCTGCTCAATCACGCTGCCTTCGGTGCTCACAAACAACTTCTTCCGGCGCCAAAGGGACATGCATGCCTCGCTGACTTGTATGCCTTCAACTGAGCGCATTAACTCGTCAGCGCGCATGAGCAGCGAAAGGCGCTCTTCCAATGGCACCTCAAAGGGGTCAATCTCAATGGGCGTTTTGTGTTTTGCCCTTACAGGCTTCACGGGGGCAAGGATGACATCGCGCTTCTTTTGAACGGCGCTTGCTTTGGCTACCTCAATTGCTAACTTGGCTACGCTCTTACCTTCATCATCACTCAACCTTGAGCTGCTTGCGAATCCCCATGCGCCATCGCAAATCAGGCGCACGCCAAATCCAACCGTGCAGCTTGACCTTATAACCTCGGGCTGCCCATTCTTGACGACCAGCTCTTCAAAGCGGGTTTCAACAACACGCACATCCGCATAACTGATCCTATCAGCCATACACCATTCAAGCACCCTCTTTGCATATTCCTCCATCGCTCATGCACCCCTTAAGCCAATTGAATCGCGAATTGAAGGGCTGACTTGGACATGCCTAATGAGGGATGTCCCTTTGCATCCGCATTTTAACGCGCGCCTTGTGGCACACGGTTGCAGTATTGCAACTGGCGTTAGCTGATATAATAACCTTTGCGATGTGCGGCTCGGAAATGCTTTAAGTGCAGTGCGAGGGGTGAATGCTCAGGACATGCGAGCCGAAGTTAACTCGTCATGGCTCAGCAACGGGATGAGAGTGACGACGATGAAATTGCCATGGGCGAAAAGCGTTTGCATTGGGGTGTGGTTCAAGGTCGGTTCAGCACACGATGGTGAGAATGAACTTGGCATGGCGCATTTCGTTGAGCACCTGTTGTTCAAGGGCACCAAGAGGCACACCGGGAAAAAGATAGCGCAGGTTGTGGACGAGCTCGGCGCATACCTTGAGGCATTCACAGAGAGGGAGCTTACATGCTACTATGCCCGTGTCCTCCCGGAAGGCGTGAGCAAGATGCTTAAGTTGATGGCCGAGCTTGTGACCGAGCCCGCAATATGCGCAAGGGACATAAAGATTGAGCAGGATGTCGTCCTCTCAGAGATCACGGAGGTGAATGATGATCCTGAGGAACTCGTCCAAGAGTTGCTCTTGGAGGCGCTTTGGGACGCACACCCGCTTGCAAGACCGGTCCTTGGCAAGCCAGAGACTGTCAAATCTTTCACAGCGAAGTCCGTCAAATCATTTCTCAAGCGCTTTTACACGCCCGATAATGCCGTCGTCACCGCCTCCGGATGTCTGGAACACGAGCGCTTCGTTGAGGAACTGCAGGAGGCGTTTGGGTCGTTCAATGGCAAAGCACAAACCCTAAGGATTACACCACCGATTCCGAAGCCGCATCCCAAAGTCGTTGAAAAGAAAGCGGCACAAGCACATGTGTGCATCGGCTCTCATGGCTTCTCGCAGCGCCAAAGGAAACAGTTCCTTTGCATGATACTGCTTGACCTCATACTCGGTGGAAATGCAAGCTCAAGGCTCTTTCAAACAATTCGTGAGAGGCTGGGCTTGGCATATTCCATCGGCAGCATGAGTGTCGGGATGAGGGATGCCGGTTTCCTTGCAATCTCCTTCAGCTGCCTGCCTGAGAATGTTGGGAAAGTGGCGGTCATGCTCAAGCGTGAACTCCAAAAGCTATTGCGAGGTGGGGTGAAGCAGAGCGAACTTGAAAGGGCTAAGATGCAGCTGCGTTCATCAATGATCATGTCGCTTGAGAGCGTGATGGGGCAGATGCTCCAAATGGGCAGGCAACTTGTATACTTTGACAAGCTCGTCCCAAATGAAGAGGTTCTCGCAAGCCTGAACAGCATAACCATTGAGGATGTGATGGAGACGGCTTTCAAGCTATTTGGGCACGGCAAGTTGGCAGTCAGCATCGTCAGCACGCTTGATGCGCAAAGCGCAGAAAAGGTGGTGCAAACACTGACCGAGATTTAAACCCCTTGGACACGCTCCCCCGATGCAGAGCCAAATCTATCGTGAGCCGCATCAGCTGGGTAAACACCGCTTGGGCGCATAACGGGGGTGAAGCTAAGGATGCCCATCATCGGCATAGGAATTGATGCGGTTGAGGTGGAACGCATAAGGGCGATGCTTGAGCGCTACGGCAACCGTTTCATCAGCAAAGTTTTCCAACCTGAAGAAGCAGCATATTGCATGTCGCAGGCTGAACCGGCACAGCACTTCGCAGCTCGCTATGCCGCAAGGGAGGCAGTCGCCAAGGCGCTCGGAACTGGTTTGGCGGGCATAAGCTTGCGTGAGATAGCCGTCATAAGGGATGCAAATGGTGCTCCAAAAGTTTACCTTAGCGGGGCTGCTGAAAGAATGGCTTCAAGCATGGGCGTAAAGCGGATTTGGCTCTCGCTAACGCACACGCACACATTGGCAATCGCAGTGGCTGTGCTTGAGGGGTAGCGACACGCACTTAATCACCCAATTCGGCTTCGCTATTGGATGGTGGTCGGGATGGGTAAGGAGCTGTCTGAAAGAGTTGCCTTAGTCACTGGTGCTTCAAGGGGCATTGGTGCTGCAATTGCTATTCGCCTTGCAAGCGATGGCGCACTTGTAGCTGTCAACTACAGGCAGGATGAAGAAGGCGCAATGAAGGTCGTTGAGACAATTCAATCGCAAGGTGGCAAGGCATTCCCCATCCGAGCGGATGTGCGCGATGCATCGCAAGTTAGCGAAATGTTCTCGCAGGTGCTTAAGCGATGGGGCAAGGTGGATATACTCGTAAACAATGCGGGCATCTTGAGGGAGAGCTTCCTCATGCTGATGAGCGAGTCCGAATGGAACGAGGTCGTGGACACCTCCCTCAAAGGCGCTTTCCTGTGCACTAAGATGGCTCTGAGGAGCATGACGAGGAACAGGTGGGGGCGCATCATCAATATCTCCTCAGACGCGGGATTGATGGGTGATGTGATGAGAGCCCACTACTGCGCGGCGAAAGCCGGTCTAATTGGCTTCACGAAAGCTGTCGCAAGGGAAGTAGCGAGATCAGGAATTACTGTCAATGCGATTGCGCCCGGAGTGGTTGAAACCGACATGATAGCCTCTTTGCCGGAAACCAAAAGGAAGGCAATGCTTGAGCTCATCCCGATGCAACGGTTTGCGCGCCCGGAAGAAGTTGCCCACCTTGTTGCTTTCCTCTGCACCGAACTTGCTGGTTACATCACCGGACAGGTCTTCGTAATTGATGGCGGTTTGAACATGTGAGAGGGTGAATGAGGATGCAAATGCTGAGGATGCAACAGGCGCCAGCGCGCAGTTGCCAGCGCAAGTTTTTAAGATGGCTCCTTATGGCTGAGCTAATGCTGCTTGCAAGTTGCATCTTTGCTGCACCGCAGTTTTGGAGGCTACCAACAAGGCGAGAGACGCTCCACGAACTGTATGAGAGGTTGGAGGCGAGATATAACCAACTTGCAAATGAGCTCGTAAACAAAGAGCATTACGAACTTGGCGCACTGGCTCGCCTAAAACTTGACAAGGCAAAGATTATGCTCAGCGGGGGGAGCTGGTGGTGGAGCGAGAGGGATGTGGCGAAGGCACTCACAGAAGCCGAAGAGGCTATGAATGCTTGGTTGAGAAATGAGGATGTGCTCAAAGGCGCAACCGGATTGGTTGAGCGAGCTTACTTTTCTCCGTCTGATGGTTCCGCGCAACCCTATTGGGTTTATGTTCCAGAGGGTTACAGTCCGTCATCAAAGCATGCCCTCGTCGTTTTCCTTCACGGCTACGATCCATCAATAAACAAAGCCAATCCGTGGTTGCTCAGCGACGAGGTGTATCGCATAGCCGACAAATGCAACTTGATCATCCTTCAACCACACGGCAGAAAGAACACCGACTTCATACACATCGGCGAACAGGATGTTCTGGAGGCGCTCAAAAGGGTGCTCTCACAATACAGTGTTGACGAGGACAGGGTTTATCTTTTGGGCGTCTCAATGGGCGGCTATGGTGCATATGCGATCGCATTGCACAACCCACATTTGTTTGCCGCTGTCGCAGTTGTGGCTGCAAGGCGCTACCACTTCCTTTGGGGAGAGCTTGACCAGACAACGCTCCCGCCACCGAGGGCATTTGTGTTAATGGCTGAGAACCCATACATGCTCGCTGAGAATGCCATCAACCTACCGATGCTCATCATTCACGGTGAGAATGACTTGCTCGTCCCGGTGGCAAACGCCATTCTCATGGCTAAACGCCTTTCAAGCTTTGGCTGCCCGACAACGGTCAATATACTTCACGGCGAATCGCATTGGATCTACTTTGACAGCTCGCTTTTTGAAAAGGTGTTTGACTGGTTCAAGGAGAAGCGCAGGCAGGCGATGCCAAAACGCATCATCTACCACACTTTCACGACGGCGTATAACAGGGCATATTGGGCGACCATTGATGAGCTTGAGGAGTGGTGCAAGCGCGCCACCGTGCGCGTTTCAGCGCTCCCAAACGGGACGATATATGTGAACACGAGGAATGTCGCAGCGCTGTCACTTGAACTTCATCCGCAACTCATTTCGCCGGCGAAGAAATTCAATCTCGTCTTGAACGGAGATTCCCTCACTCGGGGTGAGTTGACAAAGCCGATGAAGCTATCCATCAGGCTTCACAAATGCAGGGATGGATTGGCGAAGGTCAACAGCCTGTGCGGACCTGTCTGGCATTCATACATGCACAGGTTCATCATAGCGTATGGCACCTTGCTTGGTGATAGAGGCAACAGCAAAGAGATGGCAAAGCAGCTTTCGGACGAGTGGATTGAGTTCTCTGATGGTGTTGCAACCGTGCTCAAAGATACCGAGGTCACAGAGAAACACATTGAGCAATACAACATTATCGCCGTTGGTGGACCGGATGAAAACCGCGTCGTCAAACTCGTTGCCGACAAGTTGCCGGTGCGCTTCCTTGAGAATGGCTATCACATAGGCGCTCACGAACTCACAACAAAAACGATCGGTAAGAGACTGGGACTTGTCCTCGCATATCCCAACCCGCTAAATCAAAGGCGATACATCCTCATCTACGACGGTGTATTGTGGGGGAAAGGGCTACCAATAAATCACAAGTTTGACACCCTGCCGGATTTCGCCATCTTCACCGAGGAGCAAGAGACAGATGGCGCAAACGAGATTTTGTGCGCCGGCTTCTTTGACACCCATTGGCAAGTTGATGAAAAGCTCATATGGTGCAAGTTGGGCAAATGTCCATCCAAGCCAACCCACTTTCAATCCCACTAATTTTCAACCCCACTAATGGTGCAATTGCAACTTTTCCCTCACCCACCTCTCATCTTCAACATCCTCCGTTGGCTTGCAACTCCCCTCCGATTTAACTTGCCAAATTGCTTGTGCAAACCCCCACCCATAAGCCAAGCCCTGAGCGCCATAACTGTTGTGCCATTGTTCACAGCATAGCGTGGTATGCAGTATACATCCGTCGTGGGCTTAAATGGCTGTGGATCAATTTTAACCGCCCATTTATACCCAACAGCACGAGCTATTTCCATTGCAACAGCATCAACTACGCCACCTGTGTAGGCAAGCCCATTCACTCTCACGCCAAGGTTTTGCTCAAGCAAGCGCTTTGAGGTGGCGAACTCGTATACCAAGCGCTCACGATAACCATTCACACCGTATTGTTTCTTGAGCCGCTTGAGGTGATCTGGATGTGGGTGTGTGACAGTGTGCGATGCGACTTCAATTCTACCCGATTGGGTCATCTCGCGCAACTGCTCCCATGAAAGACCAAAACTGCCAATGGCATTTGTGTAAACGAAAAGCGTCGCCTTCGCACCATACTTTGAGAGCAGTGGATATGCAACCTTGTATGCCGAGCGAAACCCATCGTCTATCGTTATGACAACTGGGCGCTTTGGGATTGGTTTATTCCAACGACCTTGGATAAGGTCTACAGCTTCGCTCATAGTCAGGAATGTGAATCCGAGCGCATTCAACATTTGCAGCTGTGCCTCAAATCGTTTTGGCGGGGTTGCCCACCACCTGTGCTTTCCGCTATCACGAAAATCGTGGTAGCAAAGGATAGGGATGGCGTAGTCACTCGGCAGTGACACCTTTTGGGGGATGCTTGGCTTTGTGGGAGCAATCGGCGTTGGGATGCTTTCCTGCTGAACCCCCACCCGATGACTCAAAAGTGCTGCCTTGCGATAGTTGATAATCGCAAGCACAAGAATCGCTGACGCAATGACTGCTGCAACCAATGCACACACAAACTTTGATGGGCGCTTGCGCCTTCCACGCGGGTATGACGATGCGCTGCGATACACTGCTGACTGCTCCTCCTCGCGCATGCTGTAATGCACTCCCTACACATCTGCTGCACGAATTATAGCCTGGAAAAAAAATTGAGAAAATGGAGCACAACACACGGGCAGGCTACTGCCTTGCATACATCATTTGCCCACTGCAGAAGTGCGCTATACTTGCGTGAGGTTATACCTGCATAGGAGAGGTTGCAAATAGCAGGAGGGGGGAGATTAGGATGCCTTATGTCATCACTGATGGCTGCACAAAATGCTTGACATGCGTTGAGGAGTGCCCTGTAAACTGCATCCATGAAGGAACCGATATGGTTTACATCAATCCGGATGAATGCACGGAGTGCGGCACATGCAATGAAGTTTGCCCACAAGACCCACGAGTGCCGCAACATGAGGATGATGTGCCAGATGACATGAGGCACTACATCCAAATGAACCGAGACTTCTTTGAACTCTCCGACGAGGAGTTTGAATCAAAGTATGGCAAGCCGAAGTAAGCGCCATTGCTGAGCTTGCAAAGTCACATTGGGTTGACGGGCACGGCGCCAGCCCCGATAGGGATGGCTCTTTCAATTGAGCGCTGTATGAACTGCTTGGCGTTTGCGATTGCCTGAAGCGGTGGAGCGCCAGCGGCAAGGTAAGCAGTTATCGCTGCCGAAAAGACGCATCCAGCACCATGCAGCCTGCCCTTAAAGGCGCGCTCTGAACGAAGCTCAATGAAAGTAGCGCCATCGTAAACCAGGTCAACAGCTTCGCTCAATCCCAAGTGCCCGCCCTTGATCACAGATATTGATGCGCCGAGTTCGCGCAATGCCATTGCGGCATCCTTTGCGCTTTGAAGTGATGTCACTGCGATGCCAGTTAACGCCTCCGCTTCACGGGCGTTCGGCGTGACTATGGTAGCCAGCGGCAGCAGCTTGCGCTTCAGCACCTCAACACCATCCTCAGTTAGCAACCTTGCACCAGTTCCAGCAACGATGACGGGGTCAACGACGAGCGGTTGGAGGTTGTATTCTTTGACCTTCTCCGACACAACTTCAACGGTGCTCGCATTTGCCAACATGCCAGTTTTAACTGCGCTAACCTTTAAGTCACTCACCACCGCTTCAATTTGAGCGGCAACGAACTCGGGCGGGACATCGTGGATAGCTATTACGCCGAGCGTGTTTTGTGCCGTCAGCGCCGTTATGGCACATGTCCCAAAGACACCCAACGCCGAGAATGTTTTCAAGTCAGCCTGCACACCTGCGCCGCCGCTTGAATCCGAACCAGCTATGGTCAATGCGCAAGGGAGCGTTCCCATCCGCATCAGCTCGGTTGGAGATGAAGCGTTGGTTGAAGTGGCGTCACGCCGCCTTTGCATGAGCCCTCTCAAATTAATCTGCCGCTCAAAATACGCCGTATCTCCTCCGCCGTCACAGGAGCGACCCCGACTTTGCAGACTGCAGCAGCTGCAGCAGCATTTGCCAATTTCGCTGCCGCCACAAAATCGGCGCCGCAAACCAAAGCCAGCACTATCGCAGCAAGGTAGGTATCGCCAGCTCCGGCAACATCGTAGACCGTTACGCGATGTGAAGGTATATCGCAAATCCACCCACCGTCATCAAATAAGCTTGCGCCCTCCTCGCCACGCGTTATCACAAGCCACTTGACATTGAGCCTGCTCACAAGCAAACTCCCAATGCGCTTATAGTCATCAATTGGCTCACCGTTGAGCATGGCTGACTCCCTTGCCTCAGTCCTGTTGAAGCTCAGAAGATCAAACCCAGCAAACGAAGCTATGTTGCGTGGCTTTGGACCGCCACACAGCAAAACTGCATCCCTCCTTGAAATCGCCTTAAGAGCGCTCATCAATCTCTCCGTCACTACGCCTTTTGCATAATCGGAGACTATGACGGCATCCACGCTCGTAATCAGAGGGGCAATGCGCTCAACAAGCGTGTCACAGGTTGATTCACCTATTGGTGTTCTGACCTCATGATCAATCCGAACAAGCTGCTGTTTGTGAGCGATGATGCGCGTCTTGAGTGTTGTCGGGCGAGAGCTATCCACCACGATGGCTTGTGTATCCGCACCAATTGACTCAAGGACGCAAATCAATTCCTGCCCTGCGAGATCCTCACCGACAACGCCTGACACAAAAACATGTGCCCCTAATGAGCGCAGATTGCAAACTACATTCCCAGCCCCGCCGGGTCCCACCTTGCGCTCACGGCGCAATAGGACCGGCACAGGCGCCTCAGGAGACAAGCGCTCGGCATCACCGATGATGTATTCGTCAAGCATCAAGTCGCCCACAACGAGTATTTTCGCCTCATGGAATCGCCTTAGCAGTGGTTCAACCTCATTCAAAGTCAACATAGGCTCACTCAACGCAAATCACCCACCGCCCAGCCCTCAGTCGCTGAGGACTTGGGTTAAACTTGAGTTGATAGCTTGAGCAGCACCGCTTATCTGCTACTGCTGTATAAGTGGGCATTCCACTGGTAGCCCGGAAATCACATCGCCCTTTGCGCCCTCAATCAAAATGCGCTCAACCGCTGAAGAGGTAGCCACTGCGCAGAACTGACCGCACATGCTGCATGCTCCCCTGATGGCATCGCTCATGTCGGCTCTGTATTCCCTCGCCCTATCGCCATCCATCGCTAACTCATACATCCTCTCCCAATCAAGCTCCTTCCTCGCCCTTGACATTTGCTTATCCCATTGGAGCGCCCCTTTAATGCCCCTTGCTATGTCAGCGGAGTGAGCTGCAATTCGGCTCGCTATTATGCCAATGCGCACATCCTCAGGTGATGGCAACCTCAAATGCTCCGCAGGCGTGACATAGCAAAGGAAGTCAGCACCAGCCATCGCTGCAATGGCACCACCAATTGCAGCAGCAATGTGGTCATAGCCGGCTGCCACATCGCATGTCAACGGACCGAGCAAGTAAATTGGTGCGCCGTGACAGAGCGCCTTCATCATCTTCACATGAGCTTCAACATGGTGCATCGGGACATGCCCCGGACCCTCAATCATGACCTGCACATTTGCCTCCCACGCGCGCCGCGTCAATTCACCGAGCACTGATGTCTCATACCATTGGGCGGAGTCACCGGCATCGGCTATTGCTCCGGGGCGCATCCCGTCTCCCAAGCTCAAAGTCACATCATACCGGCTCGCTATCTCAAGCAGCCTGTCAAAGTGCTCGTACAGCGGATTCTCCGCGTTGTTAGCCACCATCCACATCGCGAGCAAACTGCCGCCCCTGCTCACGATTCCACCGATGCGCCTTGAGCGCTTAAACAGCTCAAGTGCATGCCTTGTGACACCGCAGTGGACTGTCATGAAGTCAACGCCCTGTTTCGCCTGCCGTTCAATAACTTCAAAAAGATGCTCCCTCTCCATCGCGCTTATCGGCTTGCGCTCGTTGAGCAACTCCTGTGCGACTTGATATATTGGGACTGTGCCAAGTGGCTTACGCCAGCGCTTGAGAATTTCCATCCGTATCTCATCTAAGTTCCCGCCAGTGCTCAAATCCATAACTGTGTCAGCGCCATAGCGAATGCACATCTCAAGCTTTGCAAGTTCCTCATTTAAATCAGCGTGCATCGGTGATGTCCCAATGTTGGCATTCACCTTCACGCGCAAGCCCTCGCCTATGCCGATCGGCTCAGGCATGTGAACTTTGTTGCACGGTATCACCACCCTGCCATTGGCAACCTGCTCACGCAGCCACTCAACATCTACACATTCATCCTCAGCCACTTTTTTCATCTGCTCCGTGATAATGCCTTTCCTTGCTGCTTCCATCTGAGTCATGCTTGTTCACCTTCACCAGCGCTTTCATCCTTAGCCTCGGTTGACACGCCCTCCCTTTCCTTTATGCGGCGTTGCTGGGAGCGTTTTCCGGTGATCAACTCGGCATCGCCCCTTCTCGCCTGCTCCTCGTCGCCCCATTTCAAAAGCTTTTCCTTGCCGAGCAAAAGGTCGGAGCGCGAGTAACCGCCATACTGCCAAATGTGACTGTGGATTAGCGATGGCGTTGGACAGGCTTCAACGCAGAGCCCGCAGAAGCTGCACAGGCTCAAATCAACGATGAACTTAACCGGGTAGCGCCCACGATGCCCTTCTCGCCTTTCAACTTCAATGTAGATGCAATGGTCCGGACAAGCGCGCACGCACCCCATGCATCCGATGCAATTCTCCTCACCAGTTTGAAGGTCCGTGGTGAGCACGATTATCCCACGATACCTGTCGGCTATTTTCCTTGCGCCCCACTTTTCGGTTATCGTCATTGCCCGCCTCATGATGACTGTGCTAAGGAAATTTTTGGCGGTCACCTTAAGCCCCTTCATAAGCCCAGCAGTTGTCCTCACGAAGTTGCTGGCAAGCGCCATCAAAAATCACCATCACTTGTCCGTGTGCTTCGCTATGAGTGACATGAGCTTCTCCTTTTGTTCCTTTGGCATGCGTCTGACTTCGCCACGAAGTATCTTATCCTGAAGCATCTTCACTCCCCAAAGCAATTGCTCGGGCGTTGGTGGACAACCCGGAACATACACATCCACCGGGATGATTTTGTCCACACCATTTAACACGCTATACGAATCGTAGAATGGACCGCCGCCAATTGCGCAAGCGCCCATCGCTATTACCCACCTTGGCTCCGCCATCTGCTCATAGAGCACCTTTATTCTCGGAGCCATCTTGTATGTGACCGTTCCGGCAATTATCATCAAATCCGATTGCCTCGGAGTCGCCCTCGGCATCATGCCATACCTGTCAAAGTCATATCTCGGTCCGATCGTGTGCATCATCTCAATAGCACAGCATGCCAATCCGAATGTCATATACCAGAGCGAATTCTTGCGAGCCACATCAATCAGCCTCGCAACGCCAACACCCCTTAGGAAATCCTCAAGCCACTCCTTGAACGCGTTGAGGCGAGTTGTGAGAATATCAATTTTCCCTCCCACACCAGGACAGCCAATGGCACATGTAAGGCTATCACTGTCAAACATTGAGTTCGTCTCACGCTTACCCTCATGCATACGGTCCTATCTCCCTTCATCGCATGAGCGCTTGATTAAACGCAAAGGTTGAAGGGCATACACACTCAACCCTTAGTATGGCGCAGGGAGTATCTCATGAGGATGAAGAGAGCGTTAAAGCGAATGGCTCAATGCCGCAATGCGCAATCGGTGCGAAAAACACGCCGTCATTCGTGATCCTTTCGGGTTAGCGCCTCCACTGCAGGGCTGGGACAAACTTTGCCTACTGTGCTTCAAATCCGAATGCCACTTTGCACAAGCGTCACAGAAGACGGCATTTTGAATGCTCAAGAGAACTTGAACACGCACATCAAGTTATCACAGGCGATAAAAGCTCTTCTTCAGTTCTGAGTTTGTGAGTGGCAGCGAGGCATTTGTCGCCAGCGCCCTCAACGGCATTCAGCACGCACATTGTTCACCCAATTGGGATCCCTACAAATTGTTCCCGCAGCAGCCCTGCTGAACTCCCACATGCATACTGGCTGGTAGGTATGTGTCCATTTCATGATCTTCACATGCCCATCAGCGAAGAGGAAATTGCCGTAGCCATTGTGGTCACAGCGCGCATTGCCGCTGCACCATGCACAGTGGTCTATGCAGGTTGTATGTGTCTCTACGATCATCAAAACATTCGCCGGCGACTTTATCATTGACTGGTGCGGTGGACGAGCTCCCCATCCGTATGAGAAGTTGTCAGTTGCAGGGTTATCGCCACTCGCAGTTGCCCATGCATAAGACCTGTCAAGGTATGGCGATTCAATACTTTGGGTGGCGCAAGTTATGCAGTCACCGCAATAGGGATTGTTAATGTAGGGGCTTGATGGGCATGTAAAGATTTTGTCATTCTTCACATAGGGCATTATCTCCGACTTCCATGTCCAGAGCTTGCCAATAGTCGGGTCATATCCGCGCACAACCGGAAAGAACTCATCGTAGTCCTGACAATACTGCAAAATGCCCAGCCCGATTTGCTTCAAGTTGCTTTGACATGATGCACTTCTCGCTTTTTCCCTCGCCCTCGCAAACACAGGGAACAATATCGCTGCCAAGATGGCGATTATCGCTATCACCACCAGCAGCTCTATCAGCGTGAAGCCTACCCATCTCAACTTAAGCATTCTACTTGCTCGCTTCATTTCACATCCCTCCCTTGAGTTTATTTTGAACACACCACATTCAAAGCCTCACACAACATCATGCGGAGATTGTAGGGCGGACGATAGTCCGCCTCACATCGTTCCTCAGTCGTGAACTCGGGCAGCTGCCCCTGCGAACTTTCACTGCATCACCTCCTTCGGTGTGAGATTGACCTCATTCAGAAAACCCAACTCCCACAACCCAACTTTGGCATGGCGCAATTTGATTGTAAAGTCTCACATTGCAATCTCGTCAAACGCCATCAATTGAGCAATGCATTGTTCGTAGTAAGCCACGAAGCGTTAGCGAAGTGGCGTCATCATGACATCGTTCGTAGTAAGCCACGAAGCGAAAGCGAAGTGGCGTTAACATGACATCATTGACGGCACTTCACTTCGTTTCGTGCCTCACTACGAACCTCCGCCATGAAGCAAAGTGGCGTCCTCATGACATTGTTCGTAGTAAGCCACGAAGCAATAGCGAAGTGGCGTCTATCGTGGTATCATTGACGGCACTTCACTTCGTTTCGTGCCTCA